>SAMEA3663299__coassemble_371_pt1 | contig 22215 bp, 18 predicted proteins | sample SAMEA3663299__metabat2_low_PE_003 | metagenome-assembled genome bin SAMEA3663299 (sample SAMEA3663299) | pig gut metagenome | biome: pig gut; feature: pig-associated habitat; material: faeces | place: China | collected 2013 | reverse complement strand
CGACCTTCTTGCCGATGGCGTCCATCACGAATTCCGCGGAAAGCTCGATCCGGGCATGGCCGATGACCTTGCCGAACTGCTGCTCGAGGGCTTCTTTCTCGAAGTACTTCATGGTTTCTTTGTTGAGGTTCGTGATCATGTTTTTTTCTCCTCTGAAAAAATTGGTTTTGGGTGATTGTTTGCGGGGCTTTTTCGTTTCCCCTTTCCTCATTCTTATTATCGTCTATTTTACCAAAATACCCGAATTTATCAAGGGGGAACCCCGCTTTTTTATGGAAAAAACAAGAAAAAAACCTAAAAAATAATGTTTTTACACTGGATTTTCTGGAGGAGGGGTGGGCACCTCGAACCGCCGGGGCCGATCGTGAAAAGTAGGGGCGGCGGTGGCTTCATTTCCACGATCGGCCAGGCGCAAATTCCACAGAAAAACCCCGGTTTCGGAGCGTTGTTTTTGCTCTAAAACCGGGGTTTTCGGTCCGAATCCCGCGTTATTCAAATTGGTGGATCAGTCCGGCGATCGCGCCGCCGCAGGTTTTGTCTCGCTCCCTCACGAACCGCAGGGCCTTTTCCACCTCGGAGTGGTCGTAGATCTGCGTGGTGTTCGTCGAGGCGTGTCCCAGGGCGGTCGCGGCGTCGTCACGGCTCATCAGCAGCGAGAGGAAGGTCGCGGTCGCGTGTCGCAGCTGGTACGGCGACCAATGCCGGATCAGGTCGGATTCCGGACGGCCCTCTTTCCGCATCCGCTCGTTCGCCCGTTTGATCGTTCGCGCGATGTTGGTGCTGTAGCTGTCCTTCGTGTAGAAATTGTTGTAGTTCGGCTGCGGCTGCGGCGTTTTGCGTCCCAGGCGCTCGGCGCGTTCGAGCCATGCGTCATGCGGGCTGAACAGCGGTTCGTCGGGTTGCTTGCCGCGGGCGTGCCGTTCGAGAATGGCGATCTCGTATTTCCCGAAGGCGATCACGCGCGACTTGTTGTGGATCTGGGTCTTATGCTTGAAGGGCATATAAACCCAGCCGTCGGGATCCCGCTTCACGAACTGCTCGAGCGTCATCCGGAAAAGCTCGGAGGGCCTCATGCCGCTGATCCGCTGGAGGATCACCATGTCGCGGATCGTGGGCAGCAGGTGCGGCAGCGTCTTGATGATCTCCGAGTCGGGCACTTCCTCACGAGGGGCGTTTTCCCGCGCCTCGCCCTGTTTCAGGTGCGTCACGTAGCTCAGCCGGATCGCGACGTTTTCCGTGACCAGCTCGTTCGCCACGCCGAACTTGAACATTCGAATGATGTAGGTCACCATCCGGTTGATGTAGTTCCGGTCGTAGTCCGCGGCGCAGAATCGTTCCCGGCACGCTTTCAGGGCCAGCGGACCGAACGTTTCCGCCTCGGTGGAACCGTACAGCTCGTTCAGAACGCGCATGGCGGTGCGGATCGTGGAGAAGTGGGAATCCCCCTTCACGGTCTCGAGGAATCGGGCGATCAGCTCGGTGATGGTCAGGCCGGGGGCCTTTTCCACGATCGGCTTTTTGGCCTTTGCCGGGCGGGGTTTGGCGACGGGTTCCTCTTTGGGAAGTTCCGCGGGCGTTACGAACGCCGCCGGGCTGGGGCTGAGTTCTGACTTTTCCACGATCGGCTGGGCGGGCCGAGGGGGTTGAGCCTGGGCTGCGTCGGTCAGGATCTGGATGAGTTTGGCTTTAGCCGCCTTCGGATCCCGTCCGAGGTAGATCTTTTTCCGGTTCAGGGTGCAGTAAAGGTCGCCGCGCTGGGTTTCGTAGATGCTGGGGACCTTCCCGCCGAACATTTTTTGAATTTTTTGGGAAAACTTTAAGCTTCGTTTTCCCGAAGTGGGGTTTTTGGTCATTTTATGCCTCCTGAAAAATCAAATTTAGGTATGATTCCAGGTATGACAGCGCCTTTGCGGGGTGGGAACTCCGCACATTCCTGGCTGCTGTCGCAAAAATGACGCTGCAAAAAGAAAGCGTTTCGTGTCGTAAAATACGATACGAAACGCTTGATGGGCACGCCAAGATTGTAACCCAATTAATCAGAGTCCCTTTTTTACGAGGTTAGAGGGAGGTGATGGGGAGGGCTTTGCCTGTTTTTCAGCCTGTTTACAGGAATTGACTGATTTTATGAAGAATTTTGATTCCTTAAATAAAAGAGAAATCAAGTTATTTTTGCTTAAATTTCTTGAGGATACTATTTCTTTGAGATGATACTTATTCCACCACAATTCTAAGGATTTTATGGAATTTCGATTCATCCGACAAAAGCATACTGCCTGCCAGTGAATCGATGAAAATGGGACCCGTGAAGACTTTTCAGAGAAAAGAGAGAAAATTCAAAGAGATTTTCAGAGGAGACCGGGGGGTGCCCCTTGAGGTGTTGCTGGGATCGGGTAAAATAGAAGGTGAGTCAAGAAAGCTCAAGAGGATTTGAAAAAAAAAATGAACACGTGTAACACCCCTTCGTTCATTATGAATAGAATCCTTTTAGTTTCGTTCCATTTTTCGATTGGAGGTAAATCATGTCACGTAACCTGCTGCTGTTCCTGCTCATTCTCGGCCTTCTCTTCTTCGGTGGCTGCGGAAAGAAAGATAGTTCCGCTGATTTTGAGATCGTTCAGGAGAACGGTCAGACTGTCCTGAAGAAATATATCGGTTCTGGAAGAGAGATAACGATTCCAGATGGCGTAACAGAGATTGGAGACGAGGCGTTTGGGGTTTGCATGTCGGTGAACTCTGTGATAATCCCCAACGGTGTGACGAAGATTGGAAACCAGGCATTTTGGTGCTGCAATGCTTTAACGTCCGTACAGATTCCAGGTAGCGTGACCAAAATCGGAGACAGTGCTTTCAGAGATTGTGGCGCATTAACATCCGTGAAGATTTCTGAAGGCGTAAAAGAGATCGGAGATCGGGTATTCGAGAACTGCACTTCTTTAACCTCCTTAAAAATTCCTCAAAGCGTAACAAGGATCGGCACTGGTGCGTTCACAGACTGCAAGACTTTAACATCTATTGAGATCCCAGAGAGCGTAACTGAGATCGAACGGAAGGTGTTTTCGGGGTGCCCCAAATTGACGCTTCTTGTGGCAGAAGACTCTATGGGTGAGGAATATGCAAAAAAGAATAAATATTCTTTTAAGGTCCAGAAGGGGGAAATTCAGGAAAACCTCGCCAAATTGGACGGTTCCGGCGTAAACCGCATGAAAAAGGAGATTAGAAATCAGGTAGGCGCGGCTGCGCCTGAAGATATGGCATCGGAACGGGCTAACATCGAAAATAATTTTCATAACGTAAGACTTGGTGTGCGCGATGACACAGGGTTCCTTGCAAAATTTCAAGATGAGAACCAGATTATTCGTCTATTTGGAGGATCAGATTTAACAGGAGATTACGGTGTTCAGGCAGCTCGCGCTGGAAGTACAATGATAATGGGTGACCTGGCGGGTATGACTGTGGAACGAACAGCCTCGTTAGTGTCCGAAACGGGAAAACTTGCGCAGCAGTTCGGTTTGAAGGGGGATTCTGTTCAAGTCGCTGGAAACTTGGCGACTAGCATGGTGATGGCTGCGCAACGGCAGCCGCACACTGGACCTATAGATCCAAACCGGTTACAAATGTTTGCTTCCAGAAATGCTGCCGGTATAGCTGTCTCACAGAATAGTCGCAATCTTGTATTCTTAATGAATGAGAACTTCCACGAAGGCTCAAAGATGCAAAAATTAAAAGAGAAATTGCTGAGAGGAGAGCCGTTAGATGAGAGTGAATTGAAAGAGATAACTGTTGACAGTCTGCGGAGAGACTATACTGGAAGCGCTGAAAATTTTGCGTTGCACATGTCGGATGCTGTTTATCAACAGAGGTTCAGTAGTATGACGGAAGAACAACAAGTCGCTTATAATCTGAATGCAACGAGAGCAGAGCAAAATCGTTTTCGTGAATTGTTAAACATAGACGCCTATAAGGGAGTATGGAAGAGGGCTATAACCTCAAACTCTTATAATGGAGATGAGAGGGATCTCGAACAACTTTACGCCGTGCGAAATAAACTATTAGGAGAGATAGAACCTGATAGGGTAGCCCAAATTTTGTCTGGGGCGGAGGAACCAACAGAAGAGGAACAGAAGAAAATAGATGCGCTTGGTTTAACCGACCAAGTAAAAGCTATACGAAGCCGTGTACTGGATGAGGAAACCTTTCAAAGTGATTTTAAGGCGGCAGACGCAGCATTGGCGTATTTGAAAAACCCCAATGCCACTATAAATGATATAGACACGAGTATGCGAGCGCCAACACGCGAGGATGCCAAAATTGCAACGTGTGCCAAAGCTATTAAGGAAAGGTTCATCCGATAACAGCGTACCGGAAAGATAATTAAATCACGGACAAGTTCAATGTATAATGTAAAAAAAACAGCAAACCATATACACGAGGAAGAACCATGTCCGCATTTGAATTATACCACAAGCAGGGAATTCGTCAATACCGTGTCACGGACATTTCCAGAAAAAAAGATCACAAAATCGTAATCCGGGGAATTCGGAGGACAGATTCGCTTCAGTGTCCTGTGTGCGGCTCGAAGAATGTTTCGACAAAAGGATGGAAAGAGCGGGTTTTTATCGGCGTGCCATCGGGGAATCCGACGGTCACTTCGTGCGAAATCCACGGCGGGGAAACTGGGGTAGCTGTGGTAAGAGGAGGAAGGGGAACGTTTAATAATAATACACTGAAAGAGAATTCCTATATGGACTGGTTTATTATGGTAGACCCGAAAGACGTAAAAGGTCGGGGCAACACACCGGAGTTTCCTTATTTTGAAATACTTGCCAGATGATCTTCATTGTTCTCCAAATAAACAAAGCTGGAAAAGTGTTATACTTATTCCAGCTTATAAAAGTGGGGACGCTTAATGAATTCGGCAACTTACTAAAGTACTTGACTGGCAATTTATTTTGTCAACTCCACTTCCCCTTCGGGCACGCCTGACTCTTCATTCTGAGCTTGTTCGTAAAAGCATTGGATCCATTGTTCAGACGACATCCACAGACAGTGCATCTGCCGTCTTTATAGTTTTCGCACATCTCACATATCTGCAAAAGCTGGATCACCTCTTCGTCCGTGCGCGTCTCCATTCCAGTGCTAATGTGTTTCGTCACTGCTTTAGCGTAGTTCTTGACCTGTTTCAGAAGTGGCGGAAATTTACGCGGCTCTCCGGGGCATCCTGTAAAGACCTTCGTCGGGTCTTTGGCGTGGACGGTCAATCCACATACTTTACAGCGGACGTGTTCGGCATCGATTTTTTCAAATTGGCAGTTCATTATTACTCGAATACAAAGTGCGGGTTATGCTGGTTTAAGGCGTTAATGGCATCCACGATATTCTCGTAGCACTGAATAAACTGGATCTCGGAGATGGTTCCACGGAAGCCAGTGTAATCGCCGCTGAGCATTTCGCCTAGGCTTACTCCGATTTGATATGCGTCTCTCACATTGATTCCGGCATACTCGGTCCTTTCCTCGAATTGGGAGCCCTCATCAAAGTAGTTCTTTCCATAAACGGTGACGAGTGCGATACAGTCATCGCCACTGCTTCCTCCACAGCCACAGTCCGGGCAATCCGTCATAGTAATACTAGGCATCAGATTCCTCCTCTTCCTCAGGGCATTCTTTGCAGGCCAGGAGTTTAATGGTCTCAGTCACGCCGCTAATCGTTGCTCCAGTAAGATCGGCAGAGGGTAGTGGGAATCTGCCGTGACGGACATCAAAGGCCCCTTGCTCAAGGCAGATGGTGGTAGGCGTTTCCACGACCCATTCCCGTGTGTCAGAGATGGATCCAGTAACGGGAAGCGTCACGTCTTCAGTGCTGGAGAAGGTCAAGTTCGGGACGTAGAGATTGACATACTCCGGGCAGGTCCTTCCAAGTGTACCATTGATGATGACTCCGGAGGGGATATTAAGAGGCCCGGAAACCGTCACAGAATTGTTCAGCGTAGCGGTTCCAGAGGCCGTATCTTCTGCTGTTCCAGTGGCCGTTCCTGCGATGGTTCCATTAACGGTCAGGGAGGCAGAACCGGAAGCCGTAATAAGGCCGGAAGCGTGACAAGTGCCGCCGATCGCCGTATCTTGTGGGAATGTGGCTTTGCCTTCAATACCCAGTTTTTCCAAGGCCAGAGTTGCCGTAGTAGGAACCGTAACGGTCCCGGTTGCTGGGGTAATGTTTCCGGCAGTGCAAGTTTTTACTTCTTTGATCGTGACACTGGTTGCCGTGTTGGTAAAGTCAAATGGGCAGGAGACTCCAGAGGGGATCTGTATGTTTCCGGAAATCGTCACCGGGATATTTTGCAAGTCAGAGGCAGTTTTTCCCTGTTTGAACTTGAGCACCGAGATGTTATTCCATTCAAGCTGACAGTTATTGAATCTCAGGGAGGTCCCATCGACTGCGGTTGCTGATTCAAAGATGCCGGAGAGATCAAAAGTTGCCGTCAGACCGGATGCGGAAATGTTCTTTTTGGCACTGTTATCATCCAAGGTCCCGGTAATCGTTCCACTTATCGGCGGGATGGAAAACGTCCGGTCTCTTGCTTCTACAACTGAAGCGTTTATGGTCGTTCCGGTTGTTAGAAACGTCTGAGCAGAACCTCCATCCAGAGTGATCAGATCCCCTTGCGTTTTTCTTACGACATCGCCAGTCACGTCCAGTTGCGGCAACGTGGCGTTATAAATCGAGCAGGTCCCGGAAAGGGTATTATTCCCACTAACGCTGACATTGCCGGTTGCGGTTCCGGAGCAGGTTCCCATCACATCGAATTCAACGCCACTCAGACCCACTGTAACGGGCGCTGCGCCAGTCAGGGATCCAGTCAGGCTAATGTTGCCAGAGGTCGTTATAGAGCCACTGGAGATCGTTACTTCCGGGCAATCAGAGATCACGTCCAGCTTGACAGGGTTTTGTTGCGATCCGATGGTTCCCGTGAGAGTGATAGGCCCAGAGGCTTCCGCATCCGCGCCGATAGTGATGGTGCCAAAGGGCTTCTCAAAGACCGGCATCTCCCTATCGCCGCAAAGTTCAATTTTGTCCGTGTCAACTATCACGTCGGTCACGACCGCCACGTAATCCTGTGACGGCGTGATTAGACCACCAGTCATCTGTAAGCCGGTTATGACCTCAATTTCCTGCTCTTCAAAACCAGCTTGGGTGTTGGGAATCGTCACCCATTTCCCGAGGTACTGATACCACCAAGCCGGTACGACAGACCCCCTTTCCCAAGTGGCACAGGAGTCTTCACAGCCGCATAAATTCAGCCCTTTTGGGGCGTAGATGGGCCTAATGATCGGACAGTCTGGTTGCAACACGTTCCCGCAATTATCACATAGTTTGGCCGTTACAGAGCTACAGCACGGCAAGTCATCTTCCAGTTTCCACCAGACCCATTGGCCATCTTCTCCCATTGATACATAGGTCTGGAGTACTTCGCCAACACACTCCTCGAAATCCTCAGAGGGTTCGGAATGCCACAAGATTCGGTTCAGACCATAGGGGCTGGCTATAAGTTTGCTGGAATCCTCTGGGATGGGTATGGCATAGGGGTAGTTCAGGCTTTCTCTCGTGCGGTAAAGGACGAAAACCGCAGTTGGGCCTGAACACACCCCTTGTGCGAAACTTCCATCAGGCGCACTCTTTTGTAAGACCGACACCATGTTCCATTCGTTCGAGGGTTTGACTCCAAGGCTTTCAACACCTACCCTCATGGCCTCATTCGTGAACTTGCCGTCCGTCCTTTCAGGCCAAGTGGCATCATGGATACGTAGAACCGCTAACGGATCGACCGGATACCCAGATCCGTTCTCGACTTTATTTTGGTCATAGTCTCTTGGCGCGTTCTCGAACTGTCTGGGTTGCGCGGCAGTGGTCCGAATGTAGTCTGTCAGTTCATTATAGCCGTCCCGGTCTATTTTCTTTTGACCGGAGATAACATAGGGTCCGAATTGAGGCATTTTTAGTCCTTTGTGTTAAAATATTCGTTTTTCATACATGAAGCCCATTGGGGCGGAGTGTAATGAGTTATAGGCGATGCAGAACTCATGATGTATGAAGACTATAGGAATGGGGTTTATCAAAGAGAATTAAAAAGAAGAAAAGTGTAAGATTTTAAGAGCATTGAGACTTGAGTGGTAAAGAGCGGAGTTAAGAAATTCTCTTAACTCCTTACTCTTCATTCTGAGAATATGGAAGCTATGTCTCGCATGTGTTTGGTATTCAGCTTTTTTCTCTATTTCGCTTCAAAAGGAATATGGTTTTCTTTCGCATATTTCTCAGCCTTTGACCCTTTCGGAGCACGAATTGTCACACGTGGGCAACCCCAAAAAACACTTTTCCCAATCTTCGTCACACTTTTGGGAATGACAACCGTATTTAGGGAGGTACAGCGATAGAATGCATTGCCACAAATCTCCTTCACACCATCAGAAATGACAACAGATTCCAATGATTCGCAGTCCATGAATGCCCCGGGTCCAATCTGTTTTACACTTTTGGGAATCTCTATGGACATTAAAGAACGACATTGGGAGAATGCACACTCTTCAATCGATGTTACTCCTTTTGGAAATTCTATGGACGTTAAAGAACTGCAGTTCCTGAACGCTCCCAGTTGAATCTCCTTTACACCTTCAGAAATCTCTACAGATGTTAAGGAACTACAACTACTGAATGCTCCAGGGCCAATCTTCGTTACACTATTGGGAATGACAACGGATTCCAAGGAGGTACAGCTACCAAACGTCTCTAATGCAATCTCTTTCACGCCTTCGGGTATGTCAACCGATTCCAGAGACTTACAGCCCATGAATGCTGATGGTCCGATCTCTTTCACACTTTTCGGAATTTTAATTGACGTTAAGGAAGTACAGCCTGCGAAAGTGGCTGCTCTAATCTCCTTCAAACCTTCAGGAATGACTGCCGACTCTAAGGAAGTACAGAGCGAGAACGCTTTTGTCCCAATCTCCTTCACTCCATCGGGTATGGCAATAGATTCCAAGGAGGTACAACCAATAAAAGCTCTCTCTCCAAATTTTGTCACACCTTCAGAAATCTCTACAGATGTTAAGGAATTACAGCCACCAAATGCAGCTCCTCCGATTTCCTTCACGCTTCCAGGAATGACAATAGAGTTTAAGGAAGTACATTTAAAAAATGCACAATATCCAATTTCCTTCACGCCTTCGGGTATGTCAACAGACTCTATAGAACTGCAGAGTTGGAATGCATAGTCACTAATCCCAGTTACACCTTCAGGAATAACAACCTCGGTTTCTTTGCCGATGTATTTTTTGATTTTACCCCCCTTCACCTCAAAGGGCCCCTGGCTCAAGGGTTTTGAGACAGAAATGGATGGAATCAGCAAAATCAAAAGACAGAACAATGAAATCAAAAAATGACGCATGGTTTTAACCCTCCAGTAATGAAAAAAATCAATTTCCAATAGTTTAGCACAAAACGGAAAGACTGACAAGGGGTAGGGTTAAAATTTCTTCATTCTAATGATGTTGTACTTGAAATGTCATCTCATTAATTACCATCGCAGGGTATTGAACCACTGGAAATCGGCATAGGGATAGACGGTTTCCACATATCCGGCAATCGGCTTCGGGATGGTGATGCCGGAGGTTTCATCTTTCCGATCAGCGTGGAAACACCAGAAGTATTGCATCCCCTGTTTGTGAACGTGGGTGAAGGGTGAGATAGTTCCATCGATTACAGGCGGGCTTGCTTCAAACTCAAAATTGCAGCGATACCACAGGTCCCAGTTGCCAGTGCTTTCATTCTTTTCCCGATGGCTTTGGCCGGTAACTCCCAGGAAAAGTACACTGCCTACCGGGAATATCCACATAGGGGCACTGTTTACGCTTCCGGTTATATTGTGCATATAGGCTAGTTGAGCGTCATTGAATTCATCGGCAGTCAGATCGGCTTCGATGCTGAAACCCATTTTGGGAACGACTACATCGACCCCTTGGAGCAAGCCGTTGTTGTAGCCTATTCCATGCTTGAAATCCGGTGCTTCATCTGGCTCTTCTTCCGCTGTATATCCCACTGTGGCGTAAGAATGGATCTTCTTTTCCCTACCGCCCCGTGTGGTGAAATGCAGGGTAGCCCATCGGGGTTGGTCTTCTTTGGGGTCGCGGACATAATGACCCACGACTTTGAACATTGTGCCATAGTTGCCCTCTTCTCCGGTAACTTTGACGGTCCTTAAAATACAGCCCTGGAAGAAGGGGTACTGCACATTCATCAGATTCCAGGCGGTTCCCCATGCGGTCCCGGTATCAATATGGTCCGTGGAGACGAGTTTGTAAGTCACATCGTGACTTTTGGCTCCTGTTTTTCTGTTCCCATCGCCATTATAGTCGCCATTAGGGGCTAGAACTGCTCCCATAGATTTGACTCCTTATTTTGTGAAAGTACCATCGTTCTTTTGTTCTTCAACAATTTCGTCCGTGTTGTCCAAGAGCTTTCGGAGAACATCGAGCGTCTGGGCTGGTATGTCTGATTCCACAGCCGCGTCCATTCCGTATGCAGAGAAGGTTCCAGAGTTGGAGAGCGTCGTGTCAACGGCATCCGTGATGTCTTCTTCGGTCTGTTGCCTCAAAGAACCTACAGCCGCGAAATAGGCTTCGTTCTCGGTCTCATACTTCGCCTTCGCTTCCTTGACGGCCTGAAGCAAATCGTTCAGGGTCTTATTGTCAGCCCCTTCATTTCTGGCCTGAAATGTCTGTATTATTCTTCCTTGTCAGTTTCAACACTTACGTAGTAAAAGAGGCTGTTCTTTTTAAGAAGGAGAAGATTTAGTGCTGGAGCAGGTCTCCCAATTTCACCTTAGCCAATTTCATACCCGATTCCCCTGAACGCGTCTTTCTGCCTCTTCAGCGACTTTTTTTCCGTCTTCATCAATTCGGTCATTTCTTTCTGACGGCACGATGACGAAGTAAATATTCGATCCAACAAATATGTAGATTGATAGTTGGTCAAAACCATTAAAAAGATTTGGTTTTTACAAGAATGAAGAATTGTTTATATTCTTTCCAACAAAATCAGGTAATTTCCCATTGTATTCTTTTTCCAGCATTAACAATGCTACACCTAGAACAGGTTTGAACCTTGCTTTTTGAATTTCCAATTTCAAAAAAGTATGTGAGCAGCTTTTTAAAGAAGCTTCCATTAGTCCTTGATCACAATCGAAAATTCCACCTGATAAAAAAACATCTATGTCTGAAGATTGATCGGCACCTACAATTTCACAAATAATTTTCAAATATTGGAGCCATCGTAAAGTAATATCTTCTAAAATTGAACAAGCGACAGGATCATTCATTTTAACAGCATCAAAAAGTAACTGTGCGAATTTTTCTGGGAAAAAAGGTTTTTGCCCAGAAAAAAAATCATCAATTAAACTTGCTAATGATATCCGATTAAACTTAGACAACAAAAGATCTGTAAGTTTTGTTTTGGCCCCCAAACCATTATATGAATCCATTACAGCATTCCATATTCTGCGACCAATACCATATCCTCCTTGATCATTTGCAGCAATTCTGCTTCCTAAAGAATGATATTTGCCATTCTTTTTATGAGCACAACAATTCATTCCAGATCCTGCATAGATACAGGCAGCAAAAGGATTTTTGAAGTCATATAACCACCCTGAACGCAAAGCAGCAAAACTGTCATTTATTATTTGAATGTGTCGCATTTCAAGTGCCTTGCACGCACGTTGATACGCAATTTGAATATCTGATAGTGAATTTACTCCATTCAATGCAATGCAGGTAAATATTAAATTATTACGTCTTATGCCAGTTTCTGTTTCCAACTGATTTATTAATTTTTCAATTCTCTCTAACCAATTATAGTTGTCTCTACTGTCATTATCTGCATAGAGATCCCTGTCACATCGAAAGTAATCAATTATACCGTTTTCTTCAAAAACAAGCGCATTTGTTTTGTACTCACCATGATCAATGGCTAAAAAAAGCTTTGTCTCATTATTTATAAATTTCATCTGCTTAGCCACCTCAATAGACAAAGTTTAGTTTTATAAATTAATATAAACAATCTCTTTGCTCTCAGATAGAAAAGACCAGAAGAAATTAGGCGGCTCCATAATGGACGTTTGGAATTTTTTACCATAACGAGTTCGTATGTTTTAAACCAAATTTCCCACATCGAATCGTTAATTTCACAGTATTCATAACAGCCAAACGCATGTGAATATAATCGCCAATAGCAATCATTATATAATCGTTTTTTCGTTTTGTTGTTCACTTGAGAACTATCTACCAAATTAATGAATTTCTCAATTAATTGTATATAGCACGTGAATCTCGCCAAACTTTTATATTGCGTTAACGACCCCGGTGTATTCATATACACATATAGTGGAGCTTTAATGTATATAATATCCTTCGAATGAAGCATAATGGACCAAGTAAATAGGGCGTCTTCTCCATACGAAAATGATTCATCAAATTTTATATCACCTATTATTTTACGAGAGAAAACAGAATGGTATACACCACCATAAGAAAGGAAAAACAACATAATTTTTGAAGACGTCTGTAAATTATAGCATTCAACAGAAGGAAGATTTTTGATGGGAATCTGAAAGTCCGGATAGGCAGTCGAAGCATGAATTTTATCAAAGCGAATTATATCAGGCTTTTTTTGAAATTGTGGAAGAATATATTTAAACGCATTCTTTGAAATATAATCATCGGAGTCTATAAACCAGATGTATTGTCCACGAGCTTCTTTCAAGCCGTTATTCCTGGAAGCTGCAGCTCCCATACGCCTATCATTATTGATAATGCGAATAATCATAGATGTTGACTCAATGATCTTATATAATGTTTTCAAAGTATTGTCGGTTGAACAATCATTGACTACAATTATCTCGCATTGATCAACGTTAACTTGCCCAGAAATGGATTCGAGGCAATAGCTAATTTCCCCTTCTCTATTCCAGACAGGGATTATAATCGACAACAAAATTTCATTTATTTTCGTTGGAGAATCAATGAATTCCATCAATCATATATTCTTTATTTGAAATACCCAGTTCACCAATAAAATCCATCACCGATTTACTATCTTCTGAAAACAGAGCCCATTCATCTGCAGTATGACCGTATTCGATCCATTTCATAGCAATATACCTGCCAATAGCTATCCTGCAATGATTTATAGATGGATTCTTTTCATTTCCACTAATAATCAAACTGTCACCAGGACATACTGAATAACAAAGTTTGCAATAATTATGTTTTCCACATTCAGGAACATCTTTAAAACGAAGTTGTCTCCAATAATTGATAATATTGCAACATTCTTCTTTTTTCCTTGTTAAACATTGATTCAACGTGAAAAAATCACGCCATTTTCCTGCTGAAACTGGGATTGCAATACAGGGGAAAATGCTACCTTCCGGGTTAATATACAACGAAAGGATCGGTCTGCCACAAACATATTCCCTTCCTTGTTCGTACCGACAATACTTTTGAGATTTATTCTCATAGTAAACATCTGCTGATGGATTTAATGCCAAGGCAACCAGATCCGTCATACGAAGCATTTGATTAAATGCCTGAAAACTCCCGTCCATAGCAGGGTAAAAAACGAAATTCATGTAATAATCACTTGCATATTCCAATCCAAGTTTACGCATCTTATCGATTTCATTGAAATTTGCATGCAAAAGGACAAACTTCATGACGGTATGCACTCCACGTTTGGAAAATTGTGAAATGGTATTGATAGTTCTTAAAAAAGAACCTTTTATTCCCGAAATATAATCATGAGTTTCTGGCGTTGCCCCATACACACTAATTCCAATAGAGGTCAATCCCATTTCTGATATGCTCTCAATTAATTCATTATCAAGTGCCAATCCATTGGTATAAAGAACAACTTGAAACCCTAATTCCCGAGCAAGCTTAACCAAATCAATAAAATGCGGATGGATCGTTGGCTCACCACCAGAAAAAACAATTCGAAATACCCCCATTTCCCGAAATGCATATAACATTTCTTTGCATTCATCAAAGGACACTTCATTACAACCTAATTTAACACGTAAACCATTCTGCGCTCCTGGATTATAACAGTGTTTACAAGATGAATTGCAAGCGTATGTTATATCCCAATGAACTTCATACGGTATTCCTGTCTCACGCAAACAATTCAAAAAACTTATAACACGATGATCGTTAACTGAAAATTCAGATACGTTAATAAGCATATTTGGGTCAGGAGCATCGATCCATTTTATTGCATCTTCATCAGACAATAAGCAATATTTACGTGTTTCACTGTTGTATGTCCAAATATTGTCAATGCCATCAATGTTATATATTTGCCATGAGTATTTCGTTAAATCATAGTCATGTTGAAACAGGAGATGCTTTCTTCGTATCCAATCTTGCCGAGTTATGGAATATACTTCTTCACTAATAAACTCTCCACGATCAAATTCGTAATCCCTTAGGACTCCTTCAAAAATGAAGCCAAGACCTTTAATACTACGTATTGTTCTTTGGTTTCGTTTATCGATATGCGCTTGTATGCGATTTAAAGGGGATTTGGAAAAAATATAGTTGAAAAGAAGATTCATAGCATCTGCGGACAGGCCATTTCCCCAAAAAGATTTATCAAGTATACAATAAGAACTGGCTCTTCTATGCTCTTTATTAATTGAAAAAATTCCAGCATTTCCAATCAAAAGTCCACTCTTGACATCAATAATAGCCCAATGGATTGATGTTCCAGTTTCAATTCCTTTTGCATAATCTTTAAGAAAGCTCTCTGCTTCTTCAACGGTTTCCATTGGCAATAAACCATAATAACGAACATTTTCCTCAGATTTACAAATCTCAAAAAAACGTTCAACATCCCGGTTTATATCAAATGGACGTAAACAGACTCTGGAACCTGTTAATTCAGAACACGACAATTCCCAAGCATTCATCTTTTTATATCTTCTATTTTAAGCAATTCACCAATTCGACTATCCGGATTGGACCATTTACCGCTCTGTTCGTCATATAAGCAAAACCAGGTTTTTTCATATTTGTCGCCGGATAATGAATCTGGCCTGCAATCCAAACAAAGATATCGATATTCGCAGTCGCAGCATCCCTTGACATTCTCCTTGCTAAAGTTCAGCAATTCTTGATTGATAATCTCTGAAAGCTTCTTGTTTCTAAGATTGCCATGTGAAAAACGTCTCTCCATGACACAAGGGTATATGGTAAGATCGCTTGCAATATAAAAGAATTTGGCAAAACAAGATGATAACCATATATCAAGAAGACTTTCACGCAGATTGTTAAATTTGAAAGAATCCTTGGTCTTAAACCTTTCCTTTAACAAATTACAATCATAATGACACAAAGAACCTCTTCCTGCTAAACGAACATAATCTCGTTTGTATGAGACCCCGAAATCGGATTCAACTCCATACTCAATCATAGATGTATAAACACCAACATAACGATAAGTAAACTCAAGCTCTTTAAGATTGTTTAACGTTTGAGTAATTTTCTTGAATGAACCAGGAACTTGAGTAAATTTATCCTGTTCTTCCTCAATGAATGAGTGTAATGATAACGCCACTCTAATTCCGGGAACATGTGTTTTCATCCATTCTAATTGTTTTCGTGATACCATTGTTCCATTCATGAACAACTCTATCGATTCAAATTTCGAATATGCATATTTTAACATTTCGAACAGTATTGGTTCTGGAATCGTGAATGGTTCACCTCCAATCAATTGTATTTCTGAAACTCCAAAACTGGAAAGTTCATCACATACATATTTAAATTCATCAAAAGTCATCGATGTAATTTTTGTTCTATTGCTGTCATTATAGCAATGCTGACATTTCAGGTTACATATATTAGTTACTTCAATCCACGAGAACTTAATAGACCTTTTTTGATCTTTAAATAATTCCATTATGTCTGGCAACTTCTCCATGGGCGCTTCTGAAGGAATAATAATATTATTCTCCAGTAATTGATTCAGAACCAAAGGATTTACGTCCTTATCTCCATTTGTTAAAAGATTTTCAATGACATTCGCAGCTGAACGACCTATGGAATATAGCCGGTTTCGTTCTATGTCATAAATACAACTTTTAGCGATTCCATTCACTAAATAAACTTCGCCATTAAAACTGTAGAAATTTGGCATGCTGACCTCAACAAACATATTTCAAATATTTAACTATCAGAATAAAATAGAGCCGAAAAAACCATTTTGAAAGATTGTTCCGACTCTATCCCCAATGACAATTTTGAGTGAATCTTAGCAATGGAATCTCAATATTTCAAAAAAGCGCATCTTTCACCAAAACATAGCAATTTAGTTGCTGTATTTCTTAAGACGGCTCTCAGTGGAATCCATTACTAATTAGTTCACCTTGCTGTCTAGGACTTTGGACCTGCAATGCATTCACCAGGGCAACAACGTGGCGACCTGCACTGGATCTGCTTTTCAGTAACGGCGTTACCATCACAGATCAGTTCAATTGTGAAGTCTTCAGTATTCATAATGATCTCCTTTCCCTACCGGCGTCGCAATAGGGATAATGTGTTAAAGAATCGACGCATTCTCTCAAAAAAAGGATATTTGCCCTTAATCGTTATCTATTGATTTCCATTCTTTTTTCTATAACACATATTTTGTTATAACATATAAAAGGAGTGTCAAATCTGCCTTTTGAAAACAATATTTCAATCACTGTGTCACAATTCGCTTGAAAATTGCATTGCTTTAGGATTGCTTTCAGGTTGTTATCTATAACAACTCTATCAAATATTTTTTCTGAAAAAGGAGTATGATATCTCTGCTTCATTTTTTAATTATTATAAAAATAAATCTATAGAAAAAAAGGGGGGTGGGGAGTATTTTTTTTGAAAAAACACAAAATTTTTCTTTTCAGACAAAAACGTGCCTGTTAGTGGTAAACGGCTTTACAAACTGACTTAGATAATTACTTGCTCTATGAAAAAGTCTGCGCTTCATCGCCAACAAAATGCATCGCTTTAAGAAATTATCGGTCAGGTGCAAGCGAAAAGTGGATAACCGATGACAATTTTTCGAGAAAATGTTGTACTTTGATTTTTCATTTGATTTTATTTTTTTATCAAGGAGTTTTGAGCGGGCAAAACAGCTGACGGATGCTGCCGGATCCCTTCCGTCAGGACGATAAACAACGTACTCAAGCGAAAGGTTTGCTCGACGGCAATTCCTGTGTTTACTTTTCCGCCTCACCTTCGGGGGGGGGGACATTCCCGAAGTTCGCGCCCCAAACGCCGAAATGGACTGCTTCGATTACATCGAAGATTGACGCCTGGTCGACGATCTTGGGTTCGTGTTCGTTTGGAACGCGATTTCACTTCACGTAAGTTTGGCAGATTCCTGGTTTGCCCACGTCTGGCCGGGCATTTCAGCGTTTCGGGCGATGTGTTGACGGCCTATAACGCCGATGGCACGACCAACGCGGTCTATGACCTGACACGCGATGCCAGCGGTAACATCGCGGCTATCGAGCCAAGGAGTACGCAGTCGTGATTAGTGCGTTTCAATTAATTCGTAAGTGGTTCACATCGAAACCACGTGAAGCGGTTCCGCCGTGGCACGTGGAAGTCCGGATTGTCGGGAGCGTGAGAGAAGATTCCGGTGAGATTCTGGGTCCATCGGTGGCGCTTTCAGCCGGGAATTTTGCGTTTCAAGTGCCGGACCATTGCCGGGTTTTGCCATCAGAGGGGACCGTAGCGGTTCGGCTTCCAGAACATACAAAAATCGATCTTCACACGGAGGTTCACAATTATGAATAAGAAGGTTTCCACAGTCAGTTCCTACAAGATCCTCGCTAAAATTACGGACTGCGACGGTGTGTTGGTTCAGCCGTCACAAGTCACGGACGTCAAAGTTAAAATCAGTGAGTACTTATCTCCTGATGTCGTTGTCGATGGTTACGACATGTACTCCATCGGGACGAGTGGGATGCTTTCCACAGCTCAAACATCGGAAGACGGGTTCGCGTATAATTTTGCGGCGAATCCGTTCCATGACGGAAAGGCTATGTTCCCAAGACACGGAGTCACATATCTGGTCGAGTTAGTCTGGTATGACGAAAGCGACAGACCGTATGCCGGTCCCGTTTACGTCGATACGCTTTGAGGGAGGTTCCAATGCTTTTTGATGACGGTTTTGATGCACTCGAAGAATCTCTGCCCTGGCTGTATGTTAGTTACCAGCGGGGTCTGAATGTGAAGCAGATTCGAGCGGTGCGAGGTGGGACTTCATGGCTGGACCTCCAGCGTTACGGGGCTAATGGGATGGAATCTTCATCGCGTGATTACATAGTCAGGGCTGAGGATTTCGAGACTTCTCCAGCCGCAAGGGACCAGATTCACGACCGTGGTGAAACTTGGACCGTGGTGGCTGGCATGAACAATGAGTGCTGGAGATACTGTGGTCCGGACAGGAAATTAATACGGATTCACTGTCGGAGATGATGAAAGGCGGCGAAAAGCCGCCTTTTTGCGACTTGCTTCGTTATTAATAACGAAAAAGAATTACGTACATTTCATACATGAGGCGTTTGACTGTTCGGACGACCACTTATGCCCCGAAAATTTACGCCTCTTGACCGAAAAATGAACATCTAATCAAAGGACGAATATTATGCCTAGAAGACGATATGCGACCCACGAGGACTACTGCCGGGCGAACCGGGAAGCGAGTGCGCGACGGAGCAGGGAGCGGAACGACTCTATTAAGGAGATTGGCCCGCTTCCGTCCGTACAAGACCCGATGAGAAAAGCCCGGTGCCGGGAATCCTTACTGGACTTTATGATGACTTACGGCGGAAGCGAGGAGGCGGGTGAAGGGTATGACTTCACTAAGCCCTTCTGCCCGGAACAAATTGAAATGATTCACTCCGTTGAAGACGTTTTGATGCACGGAGGCGAGATGCCGCTGTGTATTTTCCGTGGCGGGTGTAAGACCACGATCTGTGAATGGGGGGTGCTCTGGTCGATGGTGTACGGCTGGCAACGGTTTTGCCTTGTTGTCGCCGCTTCTGCCGGTATGAGCAAAAAGATCGTCGCTAATGTGCGGCGCCTGATTGAAGTCAATGCTCTACTTCAGGCGGATTTTCCGGAGGTTTGCTGGCCGATTCAATGTTTAGAGCGGATTATGCAACGCGCAAGAGCTCAAAAGCTGGACGGTGAGAACACGAATATCGTTATAAAAGAAAACCAGCTTATTTTGCCGACTGTCCCGGGCTATCCTTCTTCCGGTGCCATTTTAATGGGCGTGGGAAGCGAGGCTTCGTTCCGTGGACTGCGTGAAGGAACACAACGTCCGACTGTTGTACTCATTGACGACCCGCAAACGAATAAAAGCGCACGAAGCGAGACGCAGACGAACTCCCGGTGGGAAAACATCACGACCTCGATCAAAGGGTTGGCGGGTCCCGGAGTTGACCTGGCCCTGATTGCCACGATTACAGTCATCCGAAAAGGAGACCTCGCGGAAAAGATACTCGAAAAATGGGGTGGGAAGCGGTATGGAATCTTACGTTCCATGCCGAAGAATCTGAACGCATGGCAGGAGTACGGCGAGGAGATGCAACGAGTGAAGATCGCGGTCAGTTCCATCCCGGAACGCAATCGCATTATGAATGAGTATTACCTCTCTCACCGCGATGTTCTGGACGAAGGTGCTGAAGCTGCGTGGAATGAACATTACACCGAGTCTGAGGTTTCGGCGATTCAGCACGCCATGCACCTGTATCTGTTCGATCAAAAGGCGTTCTGGAGTGAGTACATGAACGAGCCGCTTGAGCAGGAAATGGAAGCTGAAAACTTAACGCAGGACGACCTGTTACGTAAGATTCGAGTGGACCTGCCCAAAGGAGTCGCCCCTCCTGAGACTACCGCCATTACCGCTGGCATCGACATTCAGAAGGACTGCCTCTACTGGCTGGTGACGGCGTGGGGCGAGGACTTCAGCGGGCACGTTCTGGAATACGGGCGGTATCCGAAAGGGAACGCCAAGATGGAAACCCGGTGGCCGGGGTGTTCGCTGGAAGAGCAAGTCTGCAACTCTCTTGTCGAGCTCTCACAGACGCTTCAGGCGAAGACCTACCGTCGTGATACCGGTGAGGAACTCGGAATCGGAAAGGTTATCGTAGACAGTAACTGGGGCCTTTTGACCGATGCCGTGAAGAAGGTATGTAGGCAGGTCCAGCCGCGTTGTTGGCTGGAACCCACTCAGGGATGGGGCAAAGGACCGGACCAGCGTTTTTTAGCCAAGGCTAAACAAATAGGCGAGGTTCGGGGTCCGGAGTGGAAAAAGGAACCTATCGGTCCGAAGGGTATCTGCCGGACGTACACCTATAACACGAATTATTGGAAATCCTTCGTCCGAGCCCGGATTCAGGCTGGTATCAATGCGCGGAGTAGCCTGACGTTTTATAAAGGGGATATACTCATTCACCAGAAATTTTTCCAGCATTTGTTGGGTGAGTGTTCCAGCAAATTGACCGGACAATATGGCACGATTGACAAGTGGATTTTGAAGCCGGGTGCGCCGAATCACTGGCTGGACTGTCTCGTGATGGCGGCTGTTGCGGCGAGTGCGTCCGGGGTCAAGATGCCGGAAGTGGCTATTAATACCAGCCCCGGAAATAAAAAGAGCGGCCCGGTCATCCCGGAAGCCGCCGCTCCTGTAGTCGCAAATCGAAAGGTCAATGTGCTGATTTAAGCAGGTTCTGATTCGCTTCCATCGACACCACCGACATCAATAATTAATTGTTTGGGCAATCTCTTGAGCCGTCGAAGATAATCGATGGCTCTTCTTTTTACGAAATTGCCAGCGTAGGTGCTTAGTTTCGCCTTTTTCGGGTCATATTCGTCCGGCTCCTGAAGGGATTGCAAGATGACTTCCTGCGTGAAGTCATCCAGTTCCCGCAAGGGCATCCCCACGTCGATTGCGAGCGACGTAACCAGCCGGGGGTTTCTGATTAGGAATTCAGTGCGACTCATTTTATTTTTCTCCTTTTGAGGTTACTGATAAATTTTTATCAAAACAAGCAAATTTTCTGTTGACCGGAGAGTCAGAGAAATATAGTTCATTTTTCAAAGCGGGTCGGAGGACCCGCCGGGGGTGGTCGTGACGCCAGCAGTGGGGGCGCCAGTGGTGATTTGTAAGGTGTGTAAGGTGTGTTGTAAGGTGTGTTGTAAGGTGTCGAGTGTGGGGGTGGTACACCCATTAAACCTCGTATTTTACGATATATTATTATTCTTCTTTTATTTGTAAGGTGTGTAAGGTATGTTTTTTAGGGTTCACTGTAGAAATTTAGGTATAATTATATAAGGGATAGGAGAAAAACTGGCCTTACAGCCCTTACAAATATACATTACCATCACCGCTGGAATCACAACTCGCAAAAACAAGCACCAAACGCACCTCCACTTGAACTCACCCCACGCTCATTCACACCTTACAAGGCACCTTACAAAGCACCTTACATTTATCATAACGGGGAGGCCCTTGCGGGCCTCCCCTACCATCGCCGCTTACAGCACCATCTCACTGTTGTAATCCAGACCAGCATCGAGCTTGAGGATCACCCCATCGCCGTTACCACCCTTCCGTTCAAGGTACTTCTCAGCCGCCTCGCGCTTGAATCGACTATTCTCTTTCCGGTCATGGGAGAACCGGGCAACGAAACCGGAAGCAGTTTGGATTGCCTTGCCGGTTCGTATCTGATATTCCTTCACGATCTGATACCGTTCTTCTCCACCCGTCACCGGATTAACGATGATGGTATTCTTCAGCGTCGCATCGACAGTCATAATCTGCCCAGACTTCTTCATGTCCGGTTCAAGCCCGATCACGTCCTTGTAGATCGCCTCATACCGGGCATTCTTAAAGTCCGTCCAGCTTGCGCCGATTACCCCATCGCCGTCTTCCTGAAGCCAGCGTTCAAACACAGCGATGATCGGGTTCGACTTCTCGCGTGCAGTCGTCAAAAGCTCCTGCGACCGTTCGGAGATCGGGATTTCACCCTCGATGTGCCAGTTGCCCGCGTCGTCCTGCGTGGCGAACTCCTGAAGCGCGTGAACAACTTCCCAGAGCATGGCA
>SAMEA3663299__coassemble_365_pt1 | contig 22398 bp, 17 predicted proteins | sample SAMEA3663299__metabat2_low_PE_003 | metagenome-assembled genome bin SAMEA3663299 (sample SAMEA3663299) | pig gut metagenome | biome: pig gut; feature: pig-associated habitat; material: faeces | place: China | collected 2013 | reverse complement strand
AAGATGGGATTAGTTGGCGGGGTGGTATGTGCAACAGGCTGGTGATGACCCCGTATTTTTAGATGCCCCTTCAACCAGAATCTCCTTTGGTGATTTGGAGGAATCATGAAATATCCGATTTTGGACAAAAACAGCAAGCCCGACGATCCTTCCCCCGGGAAATGCCTCGTTTGCGGCGCGAATCTTCGGGAGACCGGTTTCGTCTGGTTCATGGGACAGTGCGACCTGCATACCCGAAGAGGGTTTCTGGAAAACATTAAACCACGGCTTCATTGGTCGCTCAATATTGACATGGGCTTCCACGGCTGCCACGGCGCAGAACATGAAGGACGTTTGCGCAAAGACCGTTTCGTTTACGTCCCGATTTGGCTCGCGAAAGATTTTCGCGACAACGGCATTGAACTCCAGTTTTGCAGCACCCAATGCGCGAGAAAATGGTTCAATGAACTGATGGACGACCTGGACCAGGCCGTGGAAAAGGCGATTCAGGAAGAGAACGCAGAAGACGAATAAAAAACCCCGCCACATTTTTTTATCAGAGAGAAAATCATGAACACAAGAAAAATCTCCCTCGCCCTCTTTTTCTTTTTCGTCCTTTTATCGGGACTCGCCGCCGCGCAGACCGAGGAGAGCAGGATCCGGGTCGCGATCTACCAGGACAAAGGCGTCGGAAAAGGCGCGGGGAATATGCTCGCCAGAATCATCGAGAAGGATCCGGCTTTTGAGTACCGCATCATCAACGGGCAGGACATTCGGGACGGCGTTCTCGACCAGTTCGACCTGTTCCTCCTTCCCGGCGGCAGCGGACGCGGCGAGGCGGCCTCCATGCAGCCCGAGGGTGTGGAAAAGGTCAAGGCGTTCATCCGGTCCGGGCACGGGTATCTCGGGATCTGCGCCGGGGCGTATTTTCCCCTTCAGCAGGAATTCATCAACGTGACCCGAAAGAGCACCCTCTGGCGGCGCGGCCGGGCCAAACTGAAAATCGAGCTGACCGATCTGGGCCGGGAAGTTTTCGGGCAGGAATACACGGGCAAGCTGGAGGTGAATTACCACAACGGGCCGGTGATCAACATCAACGAAAACCCGAATATGCCCACCGTGGAGGTTCTGGCGTGGTTCCGCAGCGAGGTCGCCGAAAACGGGACCCCCGTGGGGATCCAGGTCAACTCCCCGGCCATGATTTTCACCCGTTACGAGAAAGGCCCGGTCATCACCATCAGCCCCCACCCGGAAGGAACCAGGGACCTGAAGGGGTTCATCACCTCCGCGCTTCACTACCTGGCGGAGAAATCCGAACACTAGATCCGGAGGGCCGGCCTCCTGCCGGTCGAATCAGTTACATTACTCTAACTGGCTCACAATGTCATCCCCCTTTTCATTTAAGGTTCATCCGACAAGTGCATACCGACCCGGAAATTTTAACTTGAAGTACTCTCCTTTGCTCTCGTCGCGTCCTTTGCGGCTTAAATCTTTCAGATCTCACGCGGAGATGCGGAGACGCGGAGGGTTAGAGAATGGGTAGGCGCGAGTGGTCAACGTCCATACAGGTACCAAACGTTCCAAACCATAAAACTCCGCGGCTCCGTATCTCCGCGTGAGAAAAAACGACATACACTGAACCTGTCCGCTTTTTAATTATCTTTCCGGTACGTGGTTGCCGGATGAACCCGAAAAGTAAACTCAAGAGGTCCGGCATCGCAAGTCGGTCAAGCCAATGGAACGTTTATTCATTTTTTTCTGCGATGGATTGATTTACGCCCTGATGATACTGGTTTGCCATGGGTGTATATTCTTTTTCACCGAAGAAGCCAATAACAGCCCGCGGACACGGTATCCCGACGGTTCCACCTGTCTTCATCAGGCCCATTCCATCGAACAGGCCGCAAGTCTGATCCGGCGCGGCGCGGATGTGAACGCTCAGACGAAGTATGGCCGGACGCCGCTCCACCATGCTTTATATTATCATATGGCTTATTTTGATCTGGATCAGCTGCAAATGACCCAGTTTCTGCTTATGAACGGCGCGGAGGTGAACATTCAGGACGAAGACGGGAAAACGCCTCTGCATATCCTTTTCGAGGGGAATCACTACAAACCGCATAACCACCCCGTTTCCCAGGAAGTGCTTTTAACCCTTCTGCGAGCGGGGGCCGACATTCACCTGAAAGACAAACAGGGCAAAAGCGCGCTGGACTGCGCCCCGAATGAAGCGACCCGCGAGTACATGCTGCGCTGGGAGAATGACTACGGAAGTGAAGAATTCCGGAAAATGTTATGCCACTGACTCCTTATGAAAAATCTGTCCCATGCACGTCAAATTACGGGGACGACGCTTCCAGCATCGTTTATGGCAGGCGGTAATGGAGTTTCCCGTGAGTTTCACTCACGGCTAATAACATTCAACCTAAAGGGGTTGGCAGCCGGGACGGCCGCGTACGACAAGCCGTCGTCCCTTCGGATTAACGACGCTGGAAGCGTCGTCCCCAATTCATAATTCAAAATTCATAATTGAAACGACGCTGGAAGCGTCGCCCCCGCAATACTACTCCACGCGCTCCACCACGCTCTGACGGTGGGCGGTCAAGCCCTCTTTCGTGGCCAGGACGCGGATCTCTTCCGAGATCGCCTTCAGGCCCTCACGCTCGAGGTGGATCACGCTGTGCGAGCGCAGGAAGTCGTTCGCGCAGAGGCCGTGCGCAAAGCGGGCCGTTCCCGAAGTCGGAAGCACGTGCGAGGGGCCGGCCGCGTAGTCGCCCGAAGCCACCGGCGTGAAGTTCCCAAGGAAAACAGCGCCCGCGTTGAAGATTTTCTCTTCGAGTTTCGCCGCCGTGTCCGTCGCGATGTGCAGGTGCTCCGGCGCGATCTGGTCGGTCAGGGCGCAGACTTCCGCCTCGTCCTTCGCAAGGATGACCGCCCCGTAGGTTTCCAGAGCCGTGCGGGCAAGCGCCCCGCGCTCCAGCCGATTCAGTTCCTCGTCAAGCGTCGCACACGCTTTTTCAAGCACTTCGCGCTCATGACTGATCAGGATGCTGGCCCCGGGCGAGTGTTCCGCCTGCGCGATGAGGTCCAGGGCAGTGAACCGCGTATCGGTCGTGTGATCGACGATGACGACCACCTCGGACGGGCCCGCGATCGAGTCAATATCAACGTCGCCATAGACGAGTTTTTTCGCCAATGCGACGAAAAGGTTTCCCGGCCCGACGATTTTATCGACTTTCGGAAGCCCCTCGACGCCGTAAGCCATGGCCGCGACGGCCTGCGCGCCGCCGACACGATAGACTTCGCGGACGCCGATCTCGTAGCACGTCGCAAGCATATTAATATTATACGCGCCGTTCGGGGTGGGAGGCGCAACGACCGCGATTTCCTCAACCCCAGCGACCTGGGCGGGGATGGCCGTCATGAGGATCGTGGAGGGGTACGCCGCCGCGCCGCCCGGGCAGCAGATCCCGATGCGCTTCATGGGGCGGTACTTCTGGCACAAGTAGCCGTGATTCACTTCGACCCGTACGTCTTCGGGAAGCAGCGCGGACTGGAATGCCACAATATTTTTCTTGATGTTCCGAACCGCCTCGACCAGAGCCGGGTCGGCCTCACGATGCGCACGTTCCAGTTCTTCCAGCGGGACGCGAAGGTCCTCGGGCTTCAGGTCCGCACCGTCGATGCGCTTCGAGTAGTCCAGAACGGCTTCAAGCCCTTTTTCGTCCACATCACGGCAGATTTTCGCGACGACCTGCTGGGGCGTGAGGGCCTCGCCGAAAATTTCCATCGTCTTTTTCTTTCCCGCCTCGGAAACAACGTCGCCGCGGGGGCTGAGCTGCTTGCGGAGCTGGGCCATTTTTGCCGAAATATCGTCCTTCGAACTGTCAAACCACGCAATATTGAGTGCCATATAAACCTCCAGTGATGAAAAGAGTCTAAACCTTTGAGTATTTTACCCTTTTAGCGGAATATTTCAAGCCCCCCGGGAAAAATTTCCGTTTTTCGGCCAGTCAGGAACCAAGGCGGAAGTTTTTGCGTATTTATTTTAACTTTTTTTGTTTTTTTCCAAAAATACCCGGTGGTTTTCCTTGAAATTAATCCGGTTTTTTGGTAAAATGTGAGAAATGAACCAGTTTATCAACTTTTGGGGATTAAAATAGCATGAACGACCATCGAACAAAATTAAAAGGTTTTACGCTGATTGAACTCATGATTGCCACGACGCTGGGCCTGATACTGCTCGGTGGTCTGGTTTCAATCGTCGCGATGGTGAACACCAGTTTCTCCGACACCCGCGTACTGATCGACCTGCAAAACCGGTGCCGAAGTACGCAGATGCTGCTGCAGAACGACCTTTCGCACATTTCCGTGACTCCTCAGCCTCCGCGTCCGACGCAGGCAGATGATGGGTATTTGAGCCTGGGTGTTTGTGGTCTCACACACAATAATACCAATAAAACCTCCCGGGGCGGGAGCGCAGTGGTTGATATGGACATTGTGAACGCAAGCAGACACGATTACGCGGCATTCACCGTCTTTAATCGCGAAAATCCGTTTACGTTTACCGACCCTAACGATTCCTCACGCACACTTCAGACTCCTTACGCCGAAGTCGTCTGGTTCATCTACCAGTATGATTTATATCGGGTGACGATTCCGTTCGTGAATTCTCCGGAGGCTGCGCGGAATTACCCGAATTCTGGCTGGCCGAACGTCCGGATGATCTCCCCGGCGCTTTTGGGCGTCCCCTCCAAACGCATTATGAACGTTATTAATAGTTATATTACTTCTAATCAGATTCAACAGTATATGGTTCTCCCGAATGTTTTCCATTTCGCGGTTGAGGTTTATAATCCGAACGACAAAAAATACGACGAAATTTCGAATATGGGCAATTATTTCAAGGGGGCTAACGGGAATATTCAGTCCAAAACCATTTCATCCTTTACCGCCTATTACGACACAGGTTCCTACCTTTCGGATACCAATCCGGCAGGTTCTGCGACTCAAAATGATACTTACGTCAATCCAGGCATTTACAAACGGACGGATTTAGCTACCACAACCGCCTTCCTTCCCGGCATGCGCATCATCGTCCGCGCTTTTGATCCGGATTCAGGCACGATACGGCAGTTCCGCGTGGGGCAGGACTTCCGTACAAGATAAAGTTTCCAATCGCATCATTTGGGGGATCTCATGCGAAAACAAGGATTTACGCTCGTTGAGCTGCTCGTCGTCATTGCGATCATTGGAATGTTGGTGGGGCTTTTGCTCCCGGCGGTCCAGATGGCTCGCGAGGCTGCTCGGCAGTCGCAGTGCAAGAATAACCTGCACCAGATCGGCATCGCCTGCCACAACTACGCATCATCCAATAACAATCAGCTCCCGCCGGGGGTTCGGGACAAGAAGTACAGTTACTTCCAGCCGGGGTACGGCGGTTATGGCCTTTTCACGCTGATCCTTCCTTACATTGATCAGGGGTCGCTTTACCAGCAAATCGACCAGGAAACCAAACTATCTACTTCCTATCAGGATAATACCAAATCCGTTGCCTACACTCTCATTGGCGCGTACATCTGCCCAAGTTTTCCCGAAAATGCCGTCAATTCGGACACTTCCAGAGGAATGTACTATTGCGGCGCACTCTCGCTTTATAATGGTGTTGCCGGGGCTGTGCATACGGCAAACGACAATAATAACAAGCCTGCAGCGGACAAAAACACCTACAAACCGACGCCGAGCGGTCAGCTTTATAAATGCGCGGAAGGTGATATTCCGAACAACGGCTGCTTCTTCGTCCTCAAATCCGTGAAAATGGGTTCCATCGTGGACGGAACGAGTAATACGCTGATGCTCGGTGAGCTTCCGGCCGCCAGCGTAACGAAACAGAATACCAACTCCTGGCACACATACCCGTACTATGCCCGGGCGTGGATCGTTGGCTTAAACACCGGCGGCAACCGTGGGTTTTACTCGGGTAAAGTCGTGGAATGCAGGCTGAACAGTCCAACCTCTTCAAGTAAGTTCAATTACCAGGCGTTTGGGAGCCACCACTCCGGCGGCGCACATTTCAGCCGGGCAGATGCGAGTACTTCGTTCGTTAACGAAAATATCGACTACCACCTCTACCGCAACCTGGCGACACGCTGCGGGAAAGAGACCACGTGGGAATAATGATGAAAGTGTGGAGAGTGGAGAGCGGAGTTGACGCTGGCGCGTAACGTCGCTTGCAGAAAGACTTCAACCCGTAAAAAGCCGAAGGTTTTTCAACTCCACCCTCCACCCTCCACACTCCTGACTCCTTCCCCCTTCTACCGGCGCGTAATTGCGGCCTCCGGCCTCCATTACCGCCTTTCGCTTCAACTCCTAACTCCTAACTCCTCACTTCTAACTAAAGATGAACCGTTTCCTCACCACCGTTTTCATTTTTTTCTTGCTTCTTGCCTCGGCGCAGGCGCAGATCCCCGGCCTTCAGGAAAAGCTCGATGCGCTGGCCAATTCGGAGAATGCCGCGCCGACCGTCGTGCAGATCCCTACGGGCACGTACCACTTTTACTTCGAGAAAGGGCTGGTCCAGACGCACTTCGTTTCGAATCACGACCAGGAAAACCCGAAATCCGTGGGGCTTTCGTTCCAGAATCTGAAAAACGTCACGTTCGACGGGAACGGCTCCACGTTCGTTTTCCACGGGAAAATGCTCCCGTTCGTTTTGAAGAACTGCGAGAACTGCACACTGAAGAACTTCCAGATCGATTTTGACCACCCGGCCATCTGCCAGGTCAAGGTCCTCGAAAACACGCAGGAAGGCCTGACGGTCGAGCTGGCGCCGGACGTGAACTACGAGCTGGACGAAAACGGTACGCTCTGGTTTTACGGCGAGAAGCCCGAATATTGGCGCTACTGTGCCGGGACGGGCATCGCGTTCGACCCGCAAAAGCGGAATCTGGTCTTCAACACGTCAGACGTACAGGTCAATCTGAACCAGGTGAAGCAAATCCGCGAGCGCGTTTTTTTCTGCCCGAACTGGAAGAACGAAAAGCTCGTCCCCGGCACGGTCGTCACGCTGCGCCCGTACAGTCGCCCGGCCTGCGGGATCTTCGTGTACCACGCGCTGAACACGACGCTGGAAAACATTCAGATCCACTACGCCGAAGGGATGGGCGTGCTGGCGCAGATCAGCGAAAACATTCACCTGAACGGTCTTTCCGTCTGCCTGCGTGGGGAAAACGACGCACGGTACTTCACGACCCAGGCCGACGCAACGCACTTTTCAGGCTGCAAGGGGCTGATCCTCTCGGAAAACGGGCTTTACGAGTCGATGATGGACGACGCGATCAACGTCCACGGCACGTACCTGAAGGTCCAAAAGCGGATCGACGATTCCACGCTTGAGGCGGCGTACATGCACCCGCAGGCGTACGGCTTCTTCTGGGGCGCGGCGGGCGATGAGGTCCAGTTCATCCGCTCCAACACGATGGAAATTCTGGGCGAGCCGAACCGCGTGGCGGAGATCCAGGCCGTGGACGCGCCGGTCGATGAAGGGGCGAAGCGCTTCCGTATTCGTTTCGAGAAGCCGGTTCCGGCCGAGATCTCCGAGTCGGGAACGTTCGGGATCGAAAATCTGACGTGGACCCCGGAGGTCATTTTCCGCAAAAACGTGATCCGGAACAATCGGGCGCGTGGCGCTCTTTTCTCCACGCCCCGCCGGACGCTCATCGAGCAGAACCTTTTCGACCACACGTCCGGGACGGCGATCCTGCTCTGCGGCGACTGTAACGGCTGGTTTGAGACAGGCGCCTGCCGCGAGGTGGTGATCCGCGCGAACATTTTCCAGAACGCTCTGACCAACCAGTTCCAGTTCACGAACGGGATCATCTCGATTTACCCGGAGATCCCGAATCTGAAGGACCAGCGGAAGTACTTCCACGGTGGAAAACCGGACGCGATCCTGATCGAGGAAAACGTTTTCAAGACGTTCGACCACCCGCTCGTTTACGCGAAGTCGATCGACGGGCTGACGTTCCGGAATAATACGGTCGAAAAGACGCAGGATTTCCCGGCCTTTCACTGGAACACGCATTCCTTCCTGCTGGAACGCGCGGTGAACGTCAAGATCGAGAAGAATCAGTCAGAAGTTCCGCTGAGCGTGGAGATCAGGTAGCGGGTTGCACGGTCTCACGGCATCCACTCGATGATCCCCGCCTCGCCGCGGGCCGCACGCCACGCCTGGAATTCGTCCCACGAACAGACACCGCCTTCCAGAACCGCCTGGTAGTACTCGATCCCCATGATGTGCTCGCCAGGCGGCGTTTCGTATTTCAGCCGCAGGATCGCCAGTCGGGTTTCCGGCGTGAGAACCTCACGGATCCGCTGCGCGACTCGCTCGAAGAAACCGTCAAAACGCGAGCCAGGCAGGATCTGGATCAGGTCGATCTGCCATTCTTCCTCCGAGCCATCGGGGATTTTTTCCGCAAACCAGACGTGGAACTCGAAGCACTCCTCCGGCGTGTTCGCCAGATTCCGGAATTCCATCCGCGTGACGCCGGGCCGGGCGCAAATCTCGGTCATGGCCTGAAAACTCTGAGCGGCGTTCAGCTCCGGCAAATAGACGTGAAAATCCACGTCACGGTGCGTCATGATCAGCCCCATGGCGCACGACCCGACCGGGTTCACCGTCGCGCCGATCCTTTCCCACGCCTCGACGATTCCCGCGTCCTGAACGACTTTTCGGGCACGGCGAAGATTTTCATCGGAAAGTTTCAAAAGGTCGGGAGTCATGGCTCAATTCGCTTTTTCTTGCAATGAGTGGTTAAGTCCCGGAAAACAATCGTTTTCTTAACGGGACGACCTGATTATTCTACCCGAATTGGGCGAAAAGTCAAGGGACATTTCCCACGAAATTTTTTGAAAAAACCTTCCCGGAAACTTGACTTTTGAAACGCCGCGTGTTATAATGCAGTCTGTACAGTCAAGAGACTGCGCTTCCTTCCCCATTTTAACCCAAGGAGTTTTTTATGCCTCGCCCCACCCATTTTCTGATTTTCACCCTGAGTCTTTTTTCTCTCGTGGTTTCCCTTTTTGCTGAGGAGCCCGCTCATCCGCAGTTCCTCAAGGTCGGTACGGCCGTGGTGGATTCCTCCCCGACCCAGTTCCCGTGCGTGATGAACGGGGGTTTCGCCGCGTGGTACAGCAGCACTGTGACCGACCCGCTTCACGTCCGCGCGATCGTGATCGATGACGGCGAGACCCAGATCGCCATGGCGACGGCCGACGCCTGCGTCATTCCCGGCGAGATCGTCGAGTGGGCCAAAGACCAAATCGTGAAGCAGGTCCCGCTGAGAAAAGACCGGATCATGATCTCCTCGACGCACTGCCACTCGTGCCCGTCGCTGATGCAGCTCCATGGGACGCCGGTGGACGAGCACTACCCGGCCCTCTTCCGTGAAAAACTGGTCGAGGCGGTCGTGAAGGCGTTCCAAAACCGCCAGGACGCCCGCGTCGCGTGGGGGAAAGATTTCGACCCGGAAAACGTTTACTGCCGCCGCTTCATCATGAAGGAAGGGACCGCCGTGACGGTGGACCCCGATTTTACCGGCTCGAAAGGCGACATTGCGCAGATGAATCCTGGAAACAGTCAGGAAAATATTATTTGCCGGACGGGGATCCCCAACCCGACCGTTTACGTGGTCGCGTTCCAGTCTCCGGACGGGAAACCGCTCGCCCTGATGGCAAACTACTCGACCCACTACGCCGGCGCGAAGGAAATTTCGGCGGACTATTTCGGCCTTTTCTGCTCGGAAATGGCCAAACGTCTGGGCGGAGATGAAAACTTTTTCGCCGTTATGACGAACGGAACGAGCGGCGACTGCAACTGCATCGATTTTTACAGTCGGACGCGCCAGTTCACGATGGAAACCGTCGCCAACTCGGTGGCGGACGCAGCGGAACGGGCCTGCAAACGAATGCAGTTCACCGACTGGGTCCCGGTCAAAATGACGGAAGAAAAACTGACCGTTGGAGTCCGCAAAGGAACTCCGGCCCAGGTCGAAAAAGCGAAGAAGTACCTCGCGGAACTCGAGGCCGAAGGGAAAACGCCGCGGACCATGACCGACGTTTACGCGCTGGGAACGGTCCTGATGGACTCCTGGCCGGACGAACGGGACCTGACGCTGCAGGCGATCCGCATCGGCGACGTGGGGATCACGATCCTCCCGAACGAAACGTACAGCGCGACGGGCCACAAAATTCGCGCCGCTTCCAAGGCTCCGATGACCTACACGATCGCGCTGGCGAACGACTACGCCGGCTACTTGCCCACCGAGGCCGACTTCGAGTTGGGCGGCTACACGACCTGGCGCACGATGAGCAGCTGCTGCGAGCCAAAGGCCGAAGAGAAGATCCGCACGAAGCTGATCGAGATGGTGAACAGTCTGTTCGAGTAGAATTTTGAAGTGTTTTTGAGGACGGTCAGAGAGTTCAGGAATTCAGGACTTTCAGACCGTCCGCCCTAAAAAGGACCCATTTTATGCCCACCCCCACCAAACGCCTGGCATCGATCGACGCTCTGCGCGGCCTTTGCATGTTTCTGTTGGTCATTTTTGGCCCGTTTTTCACGGTCGTCCGAAAAGAAAGCCCACTCACCGACTTTTTCTCCAGCGAAGGGATCGGTTCCACGATTTCCGGCTGGTTTGGTCACGTGGCGTGGGAGGGTTTTGTACTCTGGGACCTCCTTATGCCGCTCTTCGTTTTTTGCGCAGGGCTGAGCATTCCGTTCCAGTTTGCGAAGTACCGCACCCAGGACGGCTCGCCGAACTACCTGAAAATCTACCTCCGCATCCTGCGCCGCGTCGTCGTTTTGTGGATCTTCGGCATGATCATGCAGGGGAATTTCCTCGACTTCCACTGGTCGCACAGCCTGCGTCTTTTCTCGAACACGCTGCAAACCATCGCGGTCGGCTACCTGTTCGCGTCGATTTTCTACTTGCACTTCCGCGTGCGTTTCCAGGTCGGGATCTGCGTCGTGCTGATGCTCACGTACTGGGCGCTCATGGCGTTCGTCTCGGTGACGGGCGCGGACGGGATCGTGTACGGCGCGGGAAGTTACGCCCCTGAATCCAACCTCTGCGAGTGGGTCGATCGCGTGGTCCTCGGCCCGTGGCGCGATGGTGTTTCGTTCAATGAAGACGGGACGTGGGCGTTTTCCGAATGGTACCGTTACACGTGGATCCTGAGCAGTCTGACGTTCATCTGCACGGCTCTGACCGGTGTTTTCGCAGGGGAACTGATTCGCCGGAATCCTCTTTCCCGACCAGAGACCCAGACGGAAAACGCCTCGGAAGTCCTGCCGCCGGCGGAGGTTCAAGCGCCCTCCCAAATGCTTTCCGGCACGCAGGTCTTCGTGCGTCTGCTGATCATTGGCCTCGTGATGCTTCTGGCGGGTTGGGGCTGGTCGAAAGTTCCAGAGGGGACCTGCGCATATTGCCCGCTGGTGAAGCACATCTGGACGCCGACGATGGTTTTGTGGGCGAGTGGCTGGAGCTTCGTCCTGCTGGCTGTTTTTTACGAGATCATCGACGTACTGAACTTCCGTGCGTGGAGCATCGTCCTGACGGTTCCCGGCATGAACTCCATCACGGCGTACATGATGCCGAAATTCGTCGGATTTGCCGCCATTTCGCAGGCGTTTCTGTACGGGACGGAGCCGTTTTTCGGCGCGTGGTACCCAACGGTCCAAGCCCTCGGCGCCGCACTCCTCTTCTGGTTCTTCCTCTGGCACTTGTACAGAACGAAGACGTTCTTGAGAGTTTAGAAAATAATTATTAATTATGAATTATGAATTACATGAAAGGCTGAGACTCCGTGGTTTCATTTTAAGAATCTTTCTTTAATTCATAATTCATAATTCATAATTAAAAAAGTCGTCCCCCGTAGTTTTCTATTTCAGATTTTCGACCCGCTGGATCGTCGCGCCGAAAAGTTGTTCCGCAGCGGTAAGGAGCGGGCTTTCGTACTTTTGGCGCAGCCCCATACCTCCACTGGGAGACCCGGCTGATTCGCCGTCGGCTTCTTCCACAGTAAGTTTTATCCGCAGGCCAACCTGCTGTTCCAGCCGCGAAACATCCTGCGGGTTCTTCTGAAACTGATGGAGTTCAAACGCACAGCGGGACGGATAGATGATCGTCACAAGCTGGCCGTCAGGACTTAATTGAACGTCTTTCAGATCGCGCAAAGTGGAAATCGTGCCTTCGTGTTCGTACGGGAAATTTTCGAGTACTGAAAGGAAACGATTCCAAACCGCCTGAACGTCTGGCGGCCCGACAGGATTCTGCGGCTTTACTTCACCCGCAGGTTCATCATTATTATTGGGCTGAATTCCTGTTCCTGAAATCGAAGAAACTGGCACAGAAACGTCCGGTGGATTCTGCGTTTCCTGTGAAATGGTCTGGTGGGGCTCACTCAAATCTTTTTTTTTAACCGGAGCCTCCGCCGCTTCTTCCACGAAAGAACGCATTAAACCCGGCGGAGGCACGATCTGCGGTTTTTGCTCCTCGGAAGCAGAAGGCGCGGGGGCCTGTGAAGAAATCATTCCCGCAGGTTCCCGCGTCACAGAATCCATGCTCTGAACGTGGGTCACGACGTCGGCGAGATTGACAAGACTCTGGAGCGAGCAAATTCGGATGAACGCCATTTCAACAAGGAGGCGGCTTTGTGTGCTGACCTTCATTCGGGTCAGTGTATGGTCGGCGACCTGCATTGCGGCAAGTATTATGTCGAGCCCCATCTTCTCAGCCATTCCGTGCGCTTCTTCTTCCAGATCGGTCGGCAGGAAAAGGAAGCTCTCACTCCCGCAGCCGGCCAGAATCGCCATCAGGTCACGCAGACAGCCGAAAAGCTGCTCCAAAAGCTGACCCGGGTCGGTTCCCTGCTGGAACATTACGTCGAGCGTACGCAGGATCACCGCCGGTTCATTCCGGGAAATTGCACGCAAAATCTCCACAAGAACTTCATCCTTGGCCGTTCCCAGAAGTTGATGAACGTCCTGAAGCGTAATACTTCCCGAAGTAAATGCCAGAAGTTGTTCCAAAAGAGACTGACCGTCACGCATCGAGCCATTCGCCCGGCGCGCGAGAAGATTGATCGCCGCCGGCTCGGCAGTCAACCCCTCAGAATCCACGATGAGTTGAAGCCGACGAGCGATTTCCGGGATACTGATCCCAGCGAAATCAAAACGTTGACACCGGGAAAGGATCGTGATCGGGATTTTATTGACTTCCGTCGTGCAGAAAATGAACTTCACGTGCTCCGGAGGCTCCTCGAGCGTTTTCAGCAGCGCATTGAACGCCTCGCCCGTGAGCATGTGAACTTCGTCGATGATGTAGATTTTAAATCGGGAACGGGTCGGGCGAACATTCACGTTCTGAATGATCGTACGCACCTGATCGATCCCGCGGTTGCTGGCTCCGTCGATCTCAATGACGTCAAGGTCCTCGCCCGCCGCGATTGCTTCGCAAATGTCGCACTGGCCGCACGGGTCAGGGGTCGGCCCGTGAATACAGTTCAGCGACTTGGCGAAAATACGGGCCGTGGACGTTTTACCAACACCTCGCGCACCGGTGAAGAGATACGCATGACCGATTCGATTGTTCTGGATCGCATTGCTCAACGCCCGGGCAATATGCTCCTGACCGACCAACTCGCTGAATTTTTGCGGGCGGTAGCGGCGCGCAACGACCTGGTATTCATTTTCAACGGTCATGATACGTTCCTCTTTTAACAAATAACGAAAAATGAAAAAAAGTTAAAACGCTCCGCGGATCGGCTGGGTCCACGCGATGGGCGTCATGGGGTGCTCGTCCTCGGTCTGGGTCGCCTTCTGGGTGAAGATCTTCGCGCGGACATAAAGATCCTCGGGCTTCATCGTGTACGATGCTTTCAACCCGTGCGTCTCCTGGAAAACCTCGCCGATTTCCGAGGAATAAACAGGTAAACGCCGCTTGGGACGGAAGCCGGACTTGATGAGCCACGGCGGAATTTCTCCCTCGGCCTGATGCTCGAACCATTCCTGAACGTTCGGGTCGAAGCCGCGGCGCGTCCCGATGAACTGGATCGTGTACTCGAAACCAGGCTCCGGATCGACTTCCACGCTCAGCGTGCGGGATTCGGCGTCGAAACGCACATCCCGGAGCGTCAGGCCAGTCGAAGTGTAGGAGTTTCCGCAGTAAAACGCCTTCATCAGCGCCGGGACACTCAACTCCTCGGCCAGCACCATCGAGTAGCCGATGAAACGCGGCCGGTCGTAGAACATCGTGTAGTCGTGCGTATCGTCCGAGCCCACGCCGTAAAGGAGCGGAAGGCCCCGAACGATGCGGAAAGCGTTCACCACGTCCCAGAATTTATCGTGCGTCCAGGCTTTCGGCGGGACCGGAAAGAGCGGGCGGGCCTCCACGTTCGCCACCTCGAAGAAGCGGATCGACGGGATCCGCACGAGGTCCATCGGGTCCACGTCGAAGTACTTCCAAAGCGGGTGGTTCACCGTGAAAAGCGCCTCGGGATTGAAACTTCCGACGAGCTGGTCACGGATCTCGACCATCCAGTCCAGAAGCTCCGATGTGTTGGCGAGCGAAACGGTTTTGCAGCCGGAGCGCGTATTGATCAGGTTACAGTGCAGATCGTCGCCGTTTTTGGCCGGGACGCTCACTTCGTTCCCGCTCATGAGGAGAAATTTCCCCGGCTCGTTCAGCTTGACCGACATTTCGTCGAAGGTGCGCAGGCGGTACTGCGGCACGCCGTCCGCGTTGAGGCGTTTTTCCGGCATCAAGTCCGGGAAATTTTTCTCCAGACGCTCGATCATTTCCGGCGCCAGGTTCCGCGTCCCGACCTGAACCCAGCGGTCCGGGTCCTCGTGTGTCGAATTGTGGTCGGTCAGCACGACGAAATTGTAGCCGAGGCGTTTGTAGAGCGCGGCGGCTTCATCGGGAAACGCCCGGCCGTCACTCCGGAACGTGTGCATGTGCGTATTTCCGCGAAACCACTTTTTGCCATCCCGCGGGCCGGAATACGGCACGGAGTCCTGAAACGGAACGAGCGGCTGATCTTCCTGCGATTCCTTACCGCATAGTTCGGAAGCCAAAGCCGTTCCGGTCAAAAGGACGGAGGTTTTCAGGAAATCACGCCGGGTAAAAATAAAATCTTGCATGGGAAAATCTTTCGGGGAATCGTCTCCTCCGGCGCGTAATTCCGGCCTCCGGCCTCCATTACCGCCTCTCGTTAACGGGTTTCAGAACCGGCTCAGACCGTCCTTCAGGCGGCGGAGTGATTCCTCTTTCCCCAGGATCTCCAAAATGTCCGTCGCGCCGCCGGGGGTGACGACGGTCCCGGTCGCGGCGATGCGTACGGCCCACATCACCGTGTTCGTCTTGAAACCCAGCCCATCGGCCACTTCTTTCAGCGCGTAGTAGAGCTTTTCGTTCGTCCAGTCTTCGAGCGCCTCCAGCGTTTCGATGCTCTTGGCAAGCGCGACCGGAGCGGTCTCCAGCGTCGCTTTGCTCTTTTTGTTCACGTGAATGTCCGCCTCATACGCCGGCAGTTCGTCGAAGAACCCAAGCTGGCCGGGGATCTGCGTCATTTTTTCGAGCCGCTGCTGAAGCAGAGCCGCGATTTTACGGCAGTCGTACGCCTCGTTCTTCACCGCCTGACGAATGAACGGAAGCGCTTTTTCGTAGAATTCCTCGGGCGAGAGTTTGCGGATGTACTGGCCGTTGAACCAGAGGAGCTTTTCGTAGTCGAAAATGGCCGGTGATTTGTTGATCGCTTCGGGCGTGAAGCGTTTTTCCAGCTCGGCGAGCGTGAACATTTCCTCGTCCGTTTTCGGGTTCCAGCCGAGCAGCGCGATGTAGTTGATCACGGCCTCGGGCAAGTAGCCGTCCTGCATCATGTCCTGGAAACTCACCGCGCCGTGACGCTTCGAAAGTTTGGAAACGTTTCCTTCCGCGTCTTTCCCCATGATCAGCGGCAGATGAATATACGTCGGATGCTCCCACCCGAACGCGCGGTAGATCAGAATATACGAGGGGGTCTGTGCGACGTATTCGCTCCCACGGGTCACGTGAGTAACTTCCATCAGATGATCGTCCACGACGTGCGCAAAATTGTACGTCGGGAAACCGTCCGCCTTGATCAGCACGATGTCCTGCAGCTCCGCGTTATTCACGGAAACGTCGCCAAACACGACGTCATGGTACGCAGTCGTTCCGGTCTGCGGGACTTTCTGACGGATCACGTACGGCGTGCCGGCGGCCAGAAGCGCATCCACATCTTCCTTCGGGAGGTTCCTGCAGTGCCCGTCGTACCCGTGGCGGCCCTTGAAATTGGGATCTTCCTGTTCCTCGTGAAGCTGCGCGAGGCGCTCTTTCGTGCAGAAGCAGTAATAGGCGTCCCCCTGCTCCACGAGTTTCCGGGCGTACTCGCGGTAGATCGGCAAACGCTCCGACTGCACGTACGGCCCGTTCGGCCCGCCGCAGTCCGGCCCTTCGTCGTTTTTGAGGCCCGCGATCTTCAGCGTGTCGTAAATGACCTGAACGGCACCTTCGACCTTGCGGTCCTGGTCCGTGTCCTCGATGCGGAGGATGAAGTCGCCCCCCTGGCTTTTGGCCGTCAGGTAAGCGTAGAGTGCGGTGCGAAGGTTTCCGATGTGCATATAGCCCGTGGGTGACGGGGCGAAACGGGTTTTGACTTTAGTCATGATCTGGTTTTCCGTGGATTCAAAAAGTCGTAAAACAAAATTAATCGTATTAATCCCTTCTATTTTACTCTTTTTTTAATTTATTGCAAGCACGGGGAGGGGGGGAGGGTTGAAATTTTTTTCTGGATCGGGTAAAATAAAAATAAAAATTAAGAATTAAGAATTAAGAATGAAGAATGAGGAGAAAGAGTTTGACCTCGTTCTCTTCCTGATTCATTTATCCGCCTTTCCTCTTTCCTTCCCATGGAGTTTCCCACATGAAAAAAGTCCTCGTTTTCCTTGCCGTTTTGGTTTTTCTCTGCGCTGATCTTTCTGCCGCGGAGCTGAAGATTTTGACCTACAACATCCGGAACGGAAAGCTGCTGACCGGAAATGAGATCGTTCTGGAAGAACCGGCCCAAATCGTTCGGGCCGTCGATCCTGACATCGCGGGCATTCAGGAAATGGACTGGCACGCGACACGCAGCAACCAGCGCGACATTCCGGCCGAATTTGGTGAACTGTGCAAGATGAAGTCCTACTTCGCCCCGGCGATCGATTTTCAGGGAGGAAAATACGGCGTCGGTACCCTGACGAAAGCCGAGCCTCTGCAAGCGTACAATATTCCTCTGCCGGGCAAAGAAGAACAGAGGACGCTCCATGTTCTCGAGTTTGAAAACTACGTCTTCTTCTGCACGCACTTCTCCCTGACCGCGGCAAGCCAGGCCGAGTCGGTGCCGATCATCAATGCCGAAGCGAAGAAATTCGCCAACAAACCGATCTTCATCGTGGGAGACTTCAACGCCTACCCCGACTCGCCCACGATCCAGGCGATGAAGAAAACGTGGCGGATCCTCACGCCTGACGCCTACACCTTCCCGGCCAGTGACCCGACGATCCGGATCGACTACGTGATGACCTGGAAAGAAACCGGCGCCAACGTCGAAGTTCTGGAAGCCGAGGTCGTGGACGCTCCGAGCCAGTCGGACCACCGTCCCGTTTTCGTCAAAGTGAAGTTTTAAACACAAAAAAGCAAAATGAATTTTTGGCTAAACACCATACCCGTTCCGCTTCAACACCAGATTTAAACACGGATTCAAAGGATTAGAAGGATTCAAAGGATTTTTTCAGGAAAGACTTTCACCCTTTCTTTAAAAATCCTGTAAATCCATTTAATCCGTGAAAATCCGTGTTTAAATGGGAGTCTGAACTGAAACGCGTTCTGGGTTTGGACAAAAATGGTCCCACAAGCATCAGAGCTTAAAATGATTTCAGGCATAACCGGCACACTCAAAGAAGTTTTCGAAGAATACGTGATCCTGCAGGCGGGATTTTTGCAGATCGAAGTCCTGATCCCGGAGTTCACGCGCCGCAAAATGCAGACGCTCGTCGGTCAGGAAGTCTCGTTTTTCACGATTTTCTACCTCGACGGAAACCCGGCACAGGGAAAACTCACACCGAAACTGATCGGCTTCCAGACCGAGCTGGAGCGCGAGTTTTTCGAGCTTTTCTGCTCGGTGGACGGCGTCGGCTCGAAAAAGGCCCTGCGCGCGATGATCTACCCGGTGGAGGAAGTCGCGTACTCGATCAAGGAGCAGGACGCCAAAACGCTCGCCACGCTGCCGGGGATCGGTCCCGCGACGGCCGAACGGATGATCGCCAAGCTGCGCCGCAAGGTCGGCAAATTCGCCCTTTTGTCACCGGCGTCCGGTGATTTCGGCACTCAAACCAAAGTCGATCAGGGCATCATGGCCGACGCGTTCCAGGCTCTGCTTGCTCTCGGTTATACCGAAACTGAAGCGAGAAAGCGGATCGAGAAAGCCGCTAAGTCCAAAACAGAATTCAAAACGGTTCAGGACGTCATTCTGGCCTGCGTTTCACGATAAGATTGGGGGACGACGTTCCTGTGCGTCGTCTCAGCCCCCCCTTGTAAAGATTTTCTCTTTGTGCTAAACTGACAGAAAATGCTTTTTCTTCATTACTGGAGGGCCGACCTGATGCGTCATTTAGGGTTTTTATTGATTTTCGTTCTTTTTCTGGCTCAAACTTCCGAAGCGGGAGACTCTCCTCTGGTGGTGCCGGATGATTACCCAACCATTGAGGAAGCTTTCGAAAGTGTGAAGGACGGAGGGATCATCACCATCAAGCCTGGAAAATACGTGCTTTCCAGAACGCTGGAAATCGATCGGGACATCACGTTCCAGGGCTCCGGGAAACCTGAAGAAATCATTATCGCCTGCCCCCACTCGCACGTTTTCGGGATCACCGGCGGAAGCCCCGTTTTCCAAAATCTTACGGTCGGCAGCAGCGCGAAGAAAAGAAACGGATTTTACGTCACCGGCGGCACACCAAAAATCTGCAGTTGTGTCCTTACTTCACCCAAGGGTGGAGGGATATTCGTTGAAGGAAAAGACGCCGATCCGATCGTTGAGAAATGTGTGCTGAAAAACTGCGGCGGTCCTGGAGCGTGTATCATTCTGGAAGGCCGTGGACAGTTCAAGGACTGCGAGATTTACGGGAACAAAATGGCCGGGATCGAGGTCACAGAAGCCGGGAATCCGACCGTCACCGAGTGCCAGATATACGAAGGCAAAGGCCCCGGCGTGATCGTCTCTCACAAAGGCCGCGGAAAGTTCAATGACTGCAATATTTACGAAAATAAAGGGACGGGGATCGAGGTAAATGAATCCGGCGATCCGACCTTCACCGAGTGCCAAATCTATGACGGAAAAGCCGGCGGTGTGTTCATCGGCAAAAAAGGGCGCGGCGAGTTCCGGGGCTGCGATATTTACGCAAACGCCCAACCCGGGATCGAGGTGAACGAATCGGGAAATCCGACCTTCATCGAGTGCTCCGTCTTTAACGGGAAAGCGGCCGGCGTGTTCATCTGGCTGGATGGCCTCGGCACTTTCAACGGCTGCGAGATTTACCGGAACGAAAAGCCCGGGGTCGTGATCCAGGAGTCCGGAAATCCGACCTTCATCGGCTGCCAGATCCACGACGGGAAGCAGCACGGCGCGGTCGTTTGGAACGAAGGCCGCGGCACGTTCAAAGACTGCGAGATCTATGCAAACGAACTGGCGGGGATCGAGGTGTGGAATTTCGGCGATCTGACCGTCACCGGGTGCAATCTCCACGACGGAAAAAGCGGCGGGATCTACGTCCACGACAAAGGGACGGGGACGTTCAACACGAATACGCTCTCGAAAAACTACCGCGATGGAAAACTTTCCAACTGGGCGATCGAATTCAACGCGGGCAAGGTGAAAGGCTCGGGCAACACGCCGGAGATGCCGAAACGGTAAGGTTTCAAATTTACGGGGACGACGCTTCCAGCGTCGTTTCAAAATCCAACCTCTTTGGGGACGACGCTTCCAGGGCTGGTGCTGGGGAGGTTTCGTCCGTATTTTACGGGGTGGAACGGATACACTAGTATTGTGTAGGTCAGATTATAGGTCAGTTGAGGAAATGGCAGGTCAGTTGCGGGACCTGTTGGAATCCTTATCTGACCATGATAATTATAGCCTGAAAATTCAGCTTGTCAAGGGTAGAGATCTTTAAGTCCGTGGCTGCAGTTGACAAACATATTTGATCCTATGGAGTGCCCCATCTGTTACGCTGCTATCCAGCCATATCCTCGAACTGCCATATCGATGAAGTGAGCCAATAAAAGATCAATCTTTGATATGAAAGTTGTCTTGTCATACGACGGTGGAAGATCTGCATCCAAGGATCGTTCAATAACGGATTTTACGGTGGCGAGTGGTTGTTCATCCTTATACCAATCAACAACCAAAATTGTTTCCTTATCTTCTGAAAGTTTTTTGAATAGATTCTTCGCTGATAGTTTAACTTTCTGTTCTTCCTCCTTTGTGAGCTTCTTCCCCTCTATCAGTAAATCGTAGATTTCAAGCTCTTCCTCGGATAGTCCCTCGGTCTTTGGTCGTTTCGCTTCCTTTTTCACATCTTCGAAGAACTGTAAAAGCTGCTCATAGTAATCTTCGTTTTCAGAACCACCGGCGTTGTAACGGTCGATGATGTTGCGGAATCGCTGGGAAAACCTTTGGCGGGTGATGTTACGGGCAATCATTTGCCGCAAGGTCTGCTCGATAAAAGTTTTCAGGTCGTCGATCTCGATGGCCTTGTATTTAGCCGTCTTGATTTCCTTTCTCAGTTCGTCAATATCGATCTTGGAGAGATCAATGACCTTCCCCTGATGGATCACAAATCCTTTATCGTTATCCTCCGCCTGTTGGGACGTAACGCTGGTATCGAGCACCTGCGCCATGCGAAGCCGTGCCCGCCGGATTTTCTCATCGTCGATGGTATTGTAGAAAAGCCCATACAGATAGGCCAGCGGCGGGTACTTCTCGTTGCTCCAGTTTTTCTCGAAAATCTCCGGCCGTGACGCCTCGTAGAGGTTCATCAGCGCATTCAGGAGAACTTTGAATTTATCCTTGTTCTCATCCGTGGAGATGATGGTATTATAGGCCTCGCGCAGTTTCTCCAACTGATCGAGCGCAGATGTTTCAGCAATCATTGCCCCGATGTCAATACCAAGGCCGAGCAGGAATTTATCCGCCTCGTCGATGGCCTGATCGATCAGAACGATCAACTGATCAATGTCCTTGGCTGGAAATTCGGTGTCATCGTCGCCGACAGCGTAATCCGACAGTGCTCTCTGCATATACTTGAAGACGTTGACATAATCCACGATGATACCGCAGGGTTTGTTCGGATAGACCCGGTTAGCGCGGGCGATTGCCTGCATCAGGGTGTGACCCTTCATCGGTTTGTCCAGATAGAGCGTGGAAAGGTTCTCCACGTCGAAGCCGGTAAGCCACATGGCGCAGACGAAGACGAGCTGTAAGGGATCATTCGGGTCCTTGAAACGGTCCTCGATATCCAGTCCTTCCGGAGTGATCTCATTCATTTTTGCCCGGTGGCCTGAAATGTCTAATCCCTGTTTCTTGAATTTCTCGTTCTCGTCGGCTTCTTCGGAGACGATCACCGCCATTTCGACCGTGTTCATGTAGTCCAGGATCCGTGTCAGCTCGTCGCGCTGTTCCTGGGTCCCGGCAGTGTTGCGCTCCTGCATGATCTTTTTCTTTTCGATCTCCCAGTAGTGCTTTACCTTGTCGTACATTTTTACCGCCGTGTATTTATCGACGGAAACCACCATCCCTTTCCCGAGGAACCCCCGGCGCGGGAAGTGGCGGGCGATGTCCTGCGCGATCTTGTCGATACGGTCTTCGCGTTTGATGACCTCCAGGATGCGGGACGACGAATTTTCCAGAAGCCGCGTTTCGTTCTCGTTCAGGTTTTCGTCTTCGATGATCCCCAACACATCGTCGTCGAGGAAGTCGTTTTCCAGCCCGACCTCCGGCACACGGCGGGAATAGAACAGCGGCACGGTCGAGCCGTCCTCCACGGACTGCGCAAAATTGTATTCGGACACGTAGTTCCCGAACCACTGATTGGTCAGGCGTTTGCTCCCCAGCAGCGGCGTTCCGGTGAAGGCGATATAGTTGGCGTTCGGCAGCGCCCGGCGCATGTTCTCCGCCAGGTCCTTGTACTGCGTCCGGTGCGCTTCGTCCACCAGCACGATGATGTCGTTCCGGGTGGTCAGCACAGGGTATTTCCAGCCTGTTGCACATACCACCCCGCCAACTAATCCCATCTTGTATTTTCCTGAA
>SAMEA3663299__coassemble_363_pt1 | contig 22518 bp, 15 predicted proteins | sample SAMEA3663299__metabat2_low_PE_003 | metagenome-assembled genome bin SAMEA3663299 (sample SAMEA3663299) | pig gut metagenome | biome: pig gut; feature: pig-associated habitat; material: faeces | place: China | collected 2013 | reverse complement strand
TTAATTCATAATTAGAGACGACGCTGGAAGCGTCGTCCCCGCAGATGTTGGTTTTTGAGACGACGCTGGAAGCGCCGTCCCCGCAGATGTTGGTTTTTGAGACGACGTTGGAAGCGTCGTCCCCGCAAAACTACTTCTCGACCTTCTTCCCTTTCGCGAACATCTTGCCACCGCTGACGGTGAGGATGGAGGGCAGGTAAACCAAATCCCCGAACAGAGCCGCGAAGAGCAGCATCAGCATCATCACGCCGAAATAAAGGGTCGGTGTAAACGTACTGAACGCGAAGACCGAAAGGCCGAACGCCGAAACCAGTGTGGTCTGCGTCATGGCCGTGGCGCATCGTCGATAGGCGGAAAGGGCCGCGTCTTTATGGTGGAGCCCTTCGTCCAGCGCACGCCGGTACCAGGTCAGGTAGTGAATGGTATCGTCGGTCGCAATACCGAGGGCCACGCTTGCGGTCATCATCGCCCCCAGGTCGCACAGGATCCCCAGCCAGCCCATCGAGCCAAACACGACGGCGACTGGGAAAATGTTCGGGATCATGGCGCAAAGACCGCCCGTGAAATTCTTCAGAAGGATCATCATCACGCACGAAATCGTGAGGAAGGAGTATATGATACTCTTATATAAACTGTTCATCAGCTCATGCTGAGTCTTGTAAACGATCGGCACGGAACCCGTATAAATGGCTTCCACCGGCGCTTTCTCACCCACTACCGCAAGGCCATTTTCCGCGAGCCAGTGACTCACCACAGGGTCTATCGTCTTGCGCAGTTCGTTAACAAAATCACCGTAGTCAACATCCGTCAGGGCCTTCACTCGGCAGGTAATTCTGAAAAGTTCGTCACCATGGTCCACCTGCCAGCTATAGATCGTCTTCTCCAAAGTGGTCTGTTCTTCCTCCTCAAGCGGAAGTTTCTGTTTTTGCGCTTCCAATTCTTCTGTTTTCGCGCGAAGGTCATGAAGCGTCGTGATTTTCAGCGGATTGAGTTTTTCCAGAATCGACTCCGGAACCCCTATTTCCTGGAGGGTTGGGCTGAGATTCTTCTGTCCCGCCGCCAGAGCACGTTCCTCATACTTGCGTTCTGCCGCAAGGAGGTCCTGCTTGACGAACTCGCCGATTTTATTATAACTCCTCACGACTTGGCCATTCCAGCCGGAACGTTCCATCAAGCTGCCAGCATTCGGGTCTGGAAGCAGCATAACAGCGGACAAAACACCTCCGACCTGTTTCTCTTCCGATACCGAGGTTTTACGTTTATTGAACAGGAGTTTACGACGCGGTCGAGACGAGCTGCTCGCCGGTGTTCCAACATCCGGATCCGCCAGTTCCTTCTTGACAGCATTAACGGCATCTTCCACCAAAAGCAGGCGGTCACGCATATTCTGCGGGATCTTTTCATTATCAAAACGAATCACGACCTCCATCGGAACAAGCGGTCCGAGATGATCTTCCAGCCAGGCGTAATCGTGAATGATCGTCGTATCCTTTTTGAAGAAGTTCATGAGCTTCACCGATGGAATGATCTGCGGCAAACCAGCGAAACCACACAGTAAGATCAAGGTACAGATTGTCAAACTGATGTACGGGTGATAAATCAACAATTTACCCAGTTTTTGCCACTGCGCGCCAATCACGTCTTTACGCTTCATCTCTTTGCCTTCTGAGCCGAGTTTCGCCATTTTGTCCGCGAAACGGTGCGACGGAAAGAGCTGAAGGGCCGAAGTCACATAGAGGAAAAGGACGAAAATCGAAATCCCGACACCAACGCCCGAGTAAAAACCAAAATTCCGAATCGGAACCAGGTTACTTGTCAGGAGCGAAAACAGGCCCAACATCGTCGTAATTGCCGAAACACAGACCGGCGCGAACGCATGCTGGACGGCACGCTCAACAGCCCCATGAACACCACCATCTTCTTCTAACGCATCGTGGTAGTAATTAATGAAGTGAATGGCCCCCGACATCGTAAGGACGTAAACCAGAGGCGGCATGGAAAGCATGATCGCGTCCGTGGAAGCCCCCGTGAAGTTCACGATCGCCAGCGCGTAACCCGTCGCCAAAAGTGCCGCGCAGAACACAATCAACACCAGACGCACACTGCGCAGGCAGAGGCTTGCGATAGTGAAACCGACCACGGCAGCCATCCACGCCAGACGCATAAGTGTGCGGTTTCCCTCGACATCAATCGCCACGTTATCGACCGGAGGACCCCCGAGATGAAGATCCGAAGGCTGGAGCCCATGAAGAACAATCAAATCTTCCTTAGGGATTGAACGAATGTTTTTCTCATCCTCGGTCAATTTCTCAGGGATTTTCATCTTCAATTTACGTTCCAGGAAGTTTTGCGGTTCCTTTACAAACGTTTTGCCGAGTTGTTCCTTTTGGATTTCTTCCACGGTGGCGAGCTGCTGCGGAGTCAGTTTCCGACGGTCAAATACGAAATCCTGACGTGCCAGACGGTATATCTCACCAATGGCGCCACGCATATTTTCGCCTTCACAGCCCGGGCGCAGGAAAATCATCACGGAAGTCTGAATTCCGTCCACCCCAATGAGAGTTCCCTTCAGACGGTCAATGGCCTCGCCGCGTGACATTGAAGAACCTTCACGTACCTGCTCGGCCAATTCGGGCCCCGTAACGTAGGTTTCGTAAAACCGGAGGTTGAAATCTTCATCAATAACTTTTCCATCCTCGTTTTTACGCGGAAGAAGTCTGCCTCGCATGACCTCCATACGCGGGTCATTCAAGGAACAGCCTTCCCAGCTCATCAGGATGAACTGTTCATTCGGAAAATTCTGCTGGAACCACGTATGAAGGACCGACTCCGGTGTACCTTCAGGGAGCCACTCTTTAATATTGTTTCTGACATTTTCCAGCGTACGTTTCACTCCTACCCCAATAATTGGAAGTGTGAACGTAATCATCACCAGAATCAGCAAGGCGTATTTTTCGTAAAAAGTTTTTTTCATGTCGTTTCCTGAATCGAAGGTATCTTCCTCTAACTCAAAAAAATTTCTTAAAAAAATATCTCTTTTAGTATAACACTTTCTTGGCTTTTCGTCTATTGGTAGTACCTGAAAAAAGCCCAAAATAATTTAAATTTTAAAGAATTTTATGTAATGTTTCCAGAAAAACAACCCGCAAAGTTTGCGCATAATTCTCATTTTCCCAAAAGAGAAAGACGGCAAAATAACAAAGTTGAGCCTTTTAAATCAAATGCAAAGACCAGAGAAACAGGGGGGAACCGGATCATCGATCCTGGTTTCCCTAAAAATCTTCCTTCTTCCAGGTAATTTCACGTGAGAAATGAACGTCCGTATTCAGGATCGCAGTACGCAGCCGGGTCAGAAATTCTTCCCGTGGTACAATGTGCAGATTGAACTGTTCCGTATGAGAATTCGCAACCTGCACATCAATGAGCGTAAACCCAAGTGTTTGCAGATGACGCACCAGCCACGCCAGCGCAACTTTGGAAGCATCCGTTTCAAAATGGAATTTGGACTCCCCGGCAAAGTAGCTGCCCAGCGCCTCTCCATACAGGCCACCGACGAGGCGATCATCGCGCCAGACTTCCACTGAATGAGCGAAACCCAGCCGGTGAAAAAGACAAAAACCACGAATGATGTCGTCCGTTATCCACGTACCATCCTCACCGGGACGCTCGACTTTCGCGCAATTCGTAATCACCTTCCGAAACGCACGGTCGATCGTCACCTCAAATTTTCCGCTTCGCAGAGTTTGGCGTAACCGACGTGAAATATGGAACGTCTCTGGCTCAATTAAAGCGCGTTCCAAAGGACTGAACCACAAAAGAGGCAAATCCGGGTCTTCCAACGGCCAAGGAAAAATCCCGTGTATATAAGCGTCCAGAAGAGTATCCGGGTCTGTTCCCCCACCCGTCGCCAAAAGCCCGTCTTCAAAAGACTCTCGAGGGTCGGGGAAACGAGACCGATCAAGGTAATACAGAATCGCTTCGTGCTGATTCATTAATCCAAAACTGAAAGTTAAAAGCCGAAAACATTTTTTCTGGAGGCAAGCTGCTCAAAAACGTCACCGGCATTTTTCCAGTCCGCCCAGCCTTCACGCCAGACTAATGTGTCAGGTGCGATACGGTTTTCGGAAAGCCAACGCTTGATGACGTCACGATCCACCGGACCAAGCTGTTCTCCGGACGCAGGGCGAACATACCACACAATGTCGGCTGGACCTTCGAACGGGTCGGGCAGTTTCGGGGCTGCGGGTTCCGGGGCTGTCTGAGGCTCAAAACTCGCGGCTTTTATCATGGCTTCCGTCGTGATAATACCCGAATGTCCGGCATCATTTGCTTCCAAAAATCCCGGCACCATATCAAAATCAGTCGGGAGAGCATTTAAGTTAATATCATCAAGGGAAGGTTTGGTCTCTTTTTTGTCATAAGGAAAGAGTCCCTGCTCCCTGGCTTTTTTTTCCCACTCTTTCGCAATCGGGAGGTCCTTGCTTCCCGCTTCACGAGTGCTGGAAAACGGGATGTCGAATCTGGCGTGGCACTTGGGACAAATCCCGCGCTGACCGGCCTGAAATTCTTTCACGTTCAGTTTGTGACCATTTGGACAATAAAAACGAATTCCCATAATTGACTCCCCAAAAGATTCCATAAAATATAATTTATTTTATTATACACGAAAATGGGCGTTTTGAAAAGAAGGGGTGAAAAGATTTTTTTGAAATTTTTACCGTTGCAGCCAGAAAAAGTACCGGCAAGAGATGATTACCAAAAAGAACACGGACCAAATCTCTTGATCCGTGTTCCTTGAATATCAGGATTTTCTTTGAAAAATCTTATTTCCGGATTGCATTCGTGTAAGCGGCAGAGTTCGCGAAGAACTTGTTCAGGTTTTCTTCATTAGCAAACATGAAGAGCTTACCTTCAAAAACCACGCAGTTATCCGCGCTTCCGGGGTTCTTCACACCGGTTTCTGCGAAAAGGACCGGGTCAGCGCCATCCAGCACTGGTGTATAGGCATCCGGATTGGCCAGGAATTTCTGCACCTGACCGGCATTGGCCAGATGATACGTAATTCCGTGGTTCATAACAGTCCATTCCTCTTTTCCTTCCACCCACTCCTCACTTTCAAGGAGCGTTACAGGGCAAAAGCCTTCCAGACCAATTTTGTTCATTTCAGGAACTTCAGGAGTCGAAGCCGGAACGGATTCCTGAACGTTCTGCGCTGCAGGAGCCGCATTCTGCACCTCGCTTGGGATCACAGCCGTCTGGAACGGGTCCAGGGTTTCGACCGGCTTTTCCTCGTGGGAAACCTGAATGGTCACCTGGTACGGGTCAGACGCCTGGTCGTAAGGATTCAAAGCCTGGTCACGTTTGGAAACAATGATAGAATGTTCCTCGTTCTGACTGCCCTTTGAAACCGGAACACTCAGAGAATCGTCCGAATCGTCACTGGGTTCGATCAACGGCGAGTTTTCTTTTGGAGTCGGCGGTGTTAACTCTGTATCTTCCAGTAAGGGAGCCGGAGCCTCAACAGGAGCAGGGGCTTCAAGGGGAGCCGGAGCCTCAACAGGAGCCGGAGCTTCAAGGGGAGCCGGAGCCTCAACAGGAGCCGGAGCTTCAAGGGGAGCCGGAGCCTCGACAGGAGCCGGAGCCGCAGCAGGAGCAGGTTCTGAGGCCGGGAATGGCTCCAAATTCGGAGAAGCAGCAGGTGTATTGGAAACAGCCGGGGCTGTTGAAATGCCCGGAACGGAATTACTGCTGAAATCCAAAAGCGGGTCAACTTTCTTGACCGGCTCGGTAATAATCGTCGTAGAAGGCTTGGTATTCAATCCTTCAAAATTTCCCATGGCGGGAACGGGTTCCGGATCATCCTGAATCGTGATCGAATCCGAATCAATGATCGGTTTCGTCTGGGCAGGTTCCAAAACATTGGCGGCGGGTACCGGTACAGGCACGGCTTCCGTTGTAGTAATGGAAGATTTTTTATTTCTGATCGGGGTACTGTTCAACGCCTCGGGGAATTTCTGGTCATAGCGCTGCTGTGTTGGCCACTGGCGCCAGGTGGATTCATAGTAACCGTAATCACGGGCGTTCGGTGTACACGTGACCCCACCCACACACGGGGGAAGCTGACACGGTCCAACTTCGACCACGTCTCTTTTATCTGTCGGAACAATAATCGGCGTTTGACGACTCGGCGGCATCCCTGCGTTTGCCGAGGAAGCGAGTAAACTGACACCTAAAATGACCAGAGCCGCGCTCCCAATCCGTGCATTTTTGTTCATATTCATGATTCAAACCCCATTTCTGTGTTTGGGAATGAAGTATCGTGCGTTTATTTATACTCGTACACTTGAGTTTTAACAGGCCGCTGAGCGGATAATTCCTTTTTCTCCGGTAACGGCCCGGAATTTCCAGTTAGTTCTCCCGGAAGGAGATGTGCGGAGGTCCTGTTCACACATCGTCCATCCAATATTTTTTACGACTGACTTTGAATTAGTAACCGCCGTAATAATCCTGATTCCAGTTACGGATGTTTCGAGCCGTATTCGCACCAAGGGACAGAACACCAGCCGCCCGCTCAAACGGTGCCATAACCCGGCCGATCCAGTTGGAGGTCGCCGTGAAATTATCCTCGACGATGAACACACGGTCGTTCGGCATGATCTGGTAGTTCGTCGCGGTTGAGGCTCCACTCGAAATGGCCGCCCAATCTACTGGATAACGCTGTTCACACGCGTAATTTCCAGGAGCCGGACGCGCGATCCAGATTTTCTGACTGGAAATCTGCGACATTCCGCCGATCTGAGCGATGGCGTCCAGAACCGTTTCGTTACCCGTAATCGGGACCTTGCGCACATTGTCACCATTGCCCGCACCCTGCGTAATGATGTAGTAGCTTTTACTGTTGTACGCAACTACGTCCATGGAAACGATTGGTGAGCTCAGGTAGTGCGAAAGATGTTTCTCGATGGCGAATTTGGCTTCCATCAGCGTCATACCCGCCACGTGAACGGAACCGTAGTAACGAAGGTTTACTGTCCCGTCAGGGCCGATCTGGTACTGACCGTTGATCGGCTGCATCGCAGACATTTGAGCCAACGAGACAGAGACTTCCGGCGCACGGAGAACCTGCGTCAGATGGGTCCGGATCGCGTCACGAGCGCCGTCCACCGTCAAACCCTCGACACGCAGTTTTCCGTAACTGGGGCCAAGGTCCACCGTTCCTTCGGCAGAAATGACGTAGTAGTTGTCGATCGGCTGATCGTACAGTGTGCCCAAAACACGTACATAAATTACATCCAGCGACTGGAGGTAATAGGGTGGTTTGGGAATCATCTTCTGGAGCTCGATCGTCACCACATCAGGCGGTGCGATCCGGTAGGCCGGGAGTGACATCATGCTCAACTCCCGCGGCGGCTCCATCTCTTCTGAGACCTTCTTCCCAAGAGGGTCATCATAGTGATCAAACGGGCGGCAGCCGGTGAGAAGGACGCTCACCATTAAAAGCGCCAGCAACCCGCTTAAAAACCGTTTTGTCTTAATACACTGTAACATAACTGGAACCTAAATCTTCGTTTGTACTGGATGTTAGTTCGAATCGGCTGGCACGCAATTTGTTTATTCTTCCTTCGGCATCTCCTTACACCGTGAACATTGGGAAAATGCGCAAATTACGCAACCGGAAAAGGTGTTAAAATACATAGTGGTATTTAAAAACCTATAATCCGTACAGTCGGTTTATTGTAATAATCGACAAAACCGGCCTTAAACCTTATATTCATTTGGCGTTTTTATGGATTTTTTGGAAAAATCGGAATTTTTTCAACAATCGGACCAATCAGAAGAATCGTTTCAAAGAGTCCAGAAAGGGTCCTTTAAATGAAACGAGCCCCTTGTGAAAGAAAGGGACTCGTAAAAAGGGGAAAATTTAATTAAGATCTTTCAACTCATCCATAACGGATTCCGTCAGGAAATTCGTAAACACCAGAAGTATCTCGTTTTCCCGATTCACCAATTCATTCATAACCAGTTTCATAAGGAACCCGAACTCCCCCTTGCGGTGCAGAACGTCACATTTTTGATCGACAGTCTTCGCTTCATCCATCGCCTGATTCAGAATGTCCGAAACATCCATAAGCTGCTCGAAAAAGAACTCCCGATTTTCCTTGTAACGGATATACACCGCCATGGGAACCATGGAATTCAATTCTTTTGGCACTTCCGAACTGGAAAGAATCATGGCTTTTTCCGGGTGTTTCTGAACAATTTCGGGACAATTAATTACGACCGGTGACATATAAGAAATGTCTTTTTCACCTTCTTCGGTCTCTTCGTCAGGTTTAGGCCGTTCTTCCATTTTTTCAGAATCCCAGAGCTGAAAAACCCAACTCAAGAAATCGGCAGCCTGCTGGACCTGCCCTGGCGTTACATCTTTCTTTCCCCCGGAATCCTCTCCAAGGGTAAGATCGAGATAATGCAAAACCCTTTTGACCACAATTTCCGATCCATCATCTTCGGGAACCGCCTCTTTGTGAGAATCATTCCTCTCGGTTACCGGCCCTTTTTTCTCGTCCTGATTTTCATTAGTCGCCTCCCGAATCGGAACTTCGCAGCTTAATATTTTTTCGAGTTGCATAAATTCCGAAGTCAGATTCTTTTGTTCATTTTCACAATCTACGGAGAAATCGAAGTCTTCCGGGTTTTCTTCCAGTTCCTTCCGCAAATCCTCTTCGGAATCATCATCCCAATCATCACAAGAATCCCAGCTGTCCCAATCAATGAAGGAATCTTCATCGTCTTCGTCGAAATCGTCTTCGTCGAAGTCATCATCGCCATCATCTAAATCGTCATCGGAGTCATCCTCCGTATCCTCCAAAGAAGAATCGTCCAGCGAGTGAAGGTTCTTTTCTAATTGTTTTTCTTTGTTCAGGATGTCAATGTATTTTTTTAGGATTGTCGTGAAATCCATATCCTTGTCGTCACTCTCATCCTGCCAATCATCGGTATCATCTTCTTCTTTCCATTCGTCCAAATCTGTATCGTCGTCATCCCCGCCATGCCTGAAATTCAGTAATTGTTCCAGGATTTTCAGTTTTTGGGACTCGTCATACGCTCTCACAAGAGCATCTTCGTCTCCAGTGGTCTGAGCCTTTTGCCGAGCCATATCAATATCTTGCCGGGCTTCTTCCAGGGAATACATTTTCATATAAATTTCAGCCCGGCTCAAGTACGCTTTTGCCAAATCGGAGTCATAGCGAATCGCAAGAGTCAACGTTTGCAGTCCCTCTTCCAATTCACCGCAGATCTGTAGTACGTGGCCCAGATTACTCAATGAAATCGCGTGGTCCGGTTGAATCTCAAGAGCTTTCCGGAACTTTTCCTTCGCTTCATCATAACAGCGTTTATAAGCCAGAAGCGTTCCGCACATATTAAGTATGCGAACATCGTTCGGCATTTTTTCAAGGACTTTATCAAAAAGCTCCAATGCAAAATCGACATTTCCCAAACTTGAGTAGGTCATGGCCTTTTCAGAAAGCGCAGGGATAAAATCCGGGTTGATTTTCAGCACCAGATTCAGTGCTTCCATTGCCTCATCGTGCCGGAAGAGGGCGTTCAGGGCCAGTGCACGGGCAAAATGGGCTTTAATGGATTGGGGATCGTGTTCGCAGACCCACTCAAATTCCTGAAGAGCTTCCTCCTGTCTTTCCGTATTCAACAGGATCGTTCCACGATCATAGTGGATTGGAATACAGTTCGGGTCATCTTCCAAAATTTTCTGGCAATATTCCAGCGCCTCAGCTTCCCGCTTGAGATCCAGAAGCAAAACAAATCGTACTTCGCGAAAATTATCGTCCCTGGAATCCATCTCCATCAGGCGATCCGCATCCTCCAAAGCGGATTCAAAGAGATTCATCTCCCTTTTTGCCCTGATACATTTCAGGATAGCATCCACATTCCACGGATTTTTCTTAAGTACCTCCTGGAAAAGAACGATTGCCGCTTCAGGCTGTTTCAATTCCAGTTTCATCGTCCCCAGGAACAGAATACCCCCAATGTTATCGGGATTATGGGACAAAAATACTTCACAATCCTCCAAAGCATGCTGGAAATCTTTCAAATAAGCCTCGCAAACCGCGCGAGTCAGGTAAAACCTCGAAATATCTGGAGCAGCCTGTATCGCCGCCGAGATGTCCTCATACGCTTTTTGCCAGTTCTCTTCGTTTTGCCAGACCTCCGATCTGCTGGCAAGCGCGATCGGATGGTTCGGACAGAGTTCCAACACCTCATTGAGGATTTCCATTGCCTCCGAATTTCGGCATTTACGACACAGCAAATCCCCCTTCAGAATCATAAAATCCTCTTTGGGACTCACGTTTTGGATCATTTCATCAAGAACGCGATACATCTCGTCGTAGTTCCTCTGGACATCCAGAATCTGGAGCAGAATAACACCAGCTTCCCTGAAACTGGGATTCAGCTGCAGAGCGTGTTTTGCCGCTTCGCCCGCTTTATCCAGCATACTTTTCTTTACGTAAGCCATAGCAAGCGAGAACCAGATCAGCGAATTTTTGGGATCCATACGTATCGCAATCAGCCAATCATCCAACGCCTTATCAATCTGCTCTTTCATAAATTGCAGGCTTCCGCGCACGTAATGCAGTTCGGGCCCCTTAATACCCTGGGCAATCAATTTCGTACAGAGTTCGAGTATCTCGTCGTCTTTACCAAGTTTGTTCAGGCAGAAAATAATCTTGTGAAACGAATCTTCCACACGATATTTTTTATGGATCGTGATTTGATAATACTTGAGCGTCTCCTCCCAATCACCCTTTTCGTATAGTAATTCTGCAAGCTGCCAACACGCGAAAGGATATTCAAAATCCTCTTCACGTATTTCCTTTAAAAGATCCATGGCGCGGTCATCTTCGCCCAAACCGATGAGAATCTTTGCCAGGGTGGTCTTGGCAAAGCTGTCCTCTGGACTCATATAAATGATTTCCTCGCAAACCTTCTGAATTTCCTCCTCATCCCCAACGTTGTACAGAGCTGCCAGGAAATCCTTTAAAAATGCGCAATATAAATCTTTGGTCTTGCAGATTCCATTTAACACGGGCTTTTTATCCAGAAGAGCCATTCTCTGCTCAAAGGTTTCGCCCGAAACGTCCGTTCCTTCAAGCATTTCCTTCCAAAACTCTTTGTAAGCTGTCCTGCCCAACTTTACTGTTTTATAGAGATCATCATTCGCACAGGCGCATTGGACCAGTCTCATTTTAACAGAAATGAGAGGTTTCAGTTCATACGCCCATAAGAGATAAGGCTCCGCGGCTTCAAGATAGCCCTGCTCGATCATATATTCGGTGAGAGCCAACAGCGCATCCAGGTCATTCGGGCATTTCTCTGAAAGCTGCAAAAAGTCCATCATCGCAAGCTCGCTGAGTTCCAGCTGTTTTTCTACTTCCGCACGGAATTTTATCGCCTCTGTAAAACCCGGATCGAGTTTTAACGCGCAGGTTACGTACAGGATCGCTTCTTTTTCGTGTTTATTCCTTAACTCAAATTTTGCTCTCGTCAACCAGGCCGGTGCGAAAAGTGGATTCCATCGCATCACAAGGCGCAGCACTTTCTCCGCCTTTTCTTGATTATCCTGTTTGAGAAGAGTCTCAACTTGCCGAAAATAACGACCCGCGATTAAATTTGCCAGATTTTTCCCCAAACTGTTTTTAACCACAAAAAAACTGCGAGGGTTCTTTTTTTCTGCTTTTTTCAGGCGTTTTTCCGCGATATTTTCAAGTTTGCCAAGCTCGGAAGCCGCCTTTTTTTCCATGCGGCGCGAAATACTTTTCATAATTTGAGAAATTTTTTCTTCCATCAGTCCGCCCTTTCTCCATAGAATATTATACTCTTAATATTATAATGGTCTAATTGGATTTTACTCCTTTTTTTTCAAAAAGAAAGGGGGGCAAAAGAAAAAATCAGGAATCCATTCCGATTTTAAAGGAGAATCAGGGATTCCGAAAAAAAAGAAATTTTGACAGTATTTTATAAAAAACTCGAAAAACCCTCTAATCGCCCTTCCTTTTTTCCAAAAAATTGTTATAATTTGTTGATAAGACTTTAAGAGTATTTTCAGAAAGGAAAGTTTATGGCCAATGTTGAAGTTTCACCCGTGAAAGGTTTTTGGGACCGACGCGAATTTCTTGCGCTCCCATGGAGAATCTACCATGGGGACGAAAACTGGATTCCGCCGTTGCTTTGTACTCATAAAGGCCTTATCGGATTCAGGAAAGACGCTTATTATCTTCGTAACAGGATCCAGACATTTCTTGCCCGCCGAAATGGAAAAGTTATTGGTCGAATTGCAGCGATTTTGAATCAGGGCCACCTTGATTTATACAATGACAATCGTGGTTTTTTTGGTTTTTTTGAATGTGAAGACGATCAGGAAGCCGCCAACGCGCTGTTCGACGCGGCCCGTGCCTGGCTCCGGGAACAGGGCATACATAATATCCGCGGCCCAATGAATCCATCCATGAATCACGAAGTAGGTCTTCTGATCGAAGGGTTTCACAATTCCCCGATGTTTATGATGACCTATAATCCAAAATATTACGAGCGCCTGATCGAGAATTACGGCTTCCAAAAATCGCAGGATATGTACGCGTTTGTCGGTTACCTCGATATGCTCCCGGGCATTATCAATAAATACACGGGACTGGCGGAAACGATCAAAGAGCGTTTCAATGTGAAAGTCCGTAAAATGGATGAATCCCGTTTCGAGGAAGAAGTCCGAATGTTCCTTGACGTTTACAATCGGTCGATCTCGAACACGTGGGGTTACGTCCCCATGTCCCCGGAAGAACTCCAGCAGGAGGCCCAGGGACTTAAAACCCTTTTGGTTCCTGATTTGGCGATTTGCGCTGAAATTGACGGGAAACCGATCGGTGTACTCATTTGCCTGCCGGACTTCAACCCGGCCATCAAGGAAATCAAAGGAAAACTTTTCCCGTTTGGGTTCCTTACGCTTTTGAACACGAAGAAACACTTTCAGGAAATTCGCTCCATCAGCGCAAACGTTTTACCCGAGTACCAGATGATGGGGATCCCGTTACTGCTTATGCAGGCACTCATTCCGGCTGCAAAAAAATGGGGTATCAACAAAGCCGAATTTTCCTGGGTTTTGGAATCAAACAATTATTCCCGAGGAAGCCTGGAAAAAGCCGGAACAAAATGCGAAAAGACTTATCGTGTGTATGATATAGGAGACTGATATAAATTTTCCTGTTTTTAATGATTATATTTCCTTTTTGGACTATTTTTTCTAAATATCAGTTCCCGAAAAACCGTTATAGTTAATACAATGTGTTTGTTTAGAACACTCTTTCCCTTTTTAAAATCAAACTTAAAAAGGGGGAGCTTGATAAATTTTGGAATTAAAGTATAATAGCCGGAAAATCAATTTTCTCGCGCAGGTTGTACCTGCCTTTAAATTGTTTATCGACTATTTAACGCGGTGTTTTGTTTCCTGCGTTGAGTTGAACGGATTTTGTTATGGAAAATTCACCTGAAATCGTAATTACCGGATTAGGCGTAGCTTCTTCGATCGGCTCTGGAGTTGAAACATTCTGGAATGCCTTGATGAACGGGGCTTGCGGAATCACACTCTTTGCAGATTGGGATAACGCTGAGCTTCTGGCTGCCGGTCTTAATAATCCGTTTACAGGATCGATTAAGGAATTGGACAAAAAACGCATTCGTCCCCGTAAAAGCATTAAAGTTATGGCACGTGACATCCAGGTAGGTGTTGCGGCAGCGGACTATGCCTGGGAAGATGCACAGCTCAATGAAAAACCGGTCGATCCTGAACGGCAGGGAATTGTTTACGGCGCGATGATGCCTCTGGCGGACCTTTCCGAAATCGTTCCACTTTATAAAGGTGCGATGGACGAGGAACAAAAGTTTGTTCCCTCCAGATTTGGAAATAACATGGATGCCATGTATCCTCTTTGGATGCTCAAGTATCTGCCGAATATGACCGCCTGCCACATCGGAGTCGCGAATGATTTACGTGGCCCGAGCAATACCTTGGTCGTCGGTGATATGGGTGGCGTTGCGGCAATCATTGAGGCGATTCGAGCCATTGATCGAGGCGCGGCCGATTTGATGTACACGGGTGGTTGTAACTCTTCGACGATGCCACAGAACCAGTCTCACTTCCAAATGTTCCCCGAAACGTTTGAAAAGTCCGATGTGACGAAAGCGTACAGACCTTTTGACGTAAATCGCGATGGAATGGTCCTCGGGGAATGCGGCGGATCTGTCATCATTGAGACCCGTGAATCGGCTGAAAAACGCGGCGTTCCCGTCTATGGGAAAGTCCTCGGTTACGGTGAAACTGCCGAGGCCGTGTGGAATTCTGGCCTGGATTTCGCCCCTCAGCAGGAAGAAGTTAAAATCAACGTCGAAAAATTCACAGGGAAGTGTATTTTCAATTCGATCAAACTCGCGATGGAACGTTCCGGCCTGAAATCCGAAGATCTGGCTTTTGTCATGGCGCAAGGCCTGGCATCGAAATTCCACGACCAGAAAGAAACCGAAGCGATTGCCGCAGCCGTTGGAAGTGACATTCCGGTTACGTGCGTTAACAGTGCGACGGGCTATGCGTTCTGCGGTTCCTCCGCGGTTTCCGTCGTTGCGGCTGTTGAGGCTCTCAAGCAGAACACCATTCCGGCAATTGTAAACTGCGCTGAACCAGATCCGGCCCTTCCTGTGGATCTTGTGACCGGTTCACCCAGATCGATTGAGGCTGGCAAGAAAGCAGCTCTGGTCGTTTCCTACAATTATTACGGTCAGGCGGCCGCACTGGTCGTGAGCAAGTAAACGCGCCCAAAATCATTGTTTCACACGGGGATGACACTTCCTTTTCAGGTGGTTTCATCCCTTTTTTGATTAGTCCTCATTTTGAAAAAATTATGTCTTTTTTAACCTGCCCGACGTGTAAAAAACAATTTGATCCCGAAAAAAGCGACGCAATGCCGTTTTGCTCGAAACGTTGCAGACTGGCCGACCTGAACGGCTGGTTTGACGAACGGTTTTCGATCCCAATGGACGTCGAAGGTGAACTGGAACGTCGCGCAAACGAGCCAAAAGAAACAAACGATGGCGAGGAAGAAAGGCCATGATCGAAGTCGGAATCATTGATTACGGGATGGGAAACCTGAACAGTGTGCAGAAGTCCGTCGAACGGCACAATGTACACTGCGCCCTCATCACGAAACCGGAAGAAGTACTCAAAGCGGAAAAACTGATCCTCCCCGGAGTCGGCGCGTTTGAAGACGCCATTCGTTTCCTGAAAGCCAGCGGTCTGGTGGAGCCAATGCTCGAAAAAATCAAAACCGGAACGCCGTTTCTGGGGATTTGTCTCGGCATGCAGATGCTCTTCGATAAAAGCTGGGAAAACGGCGAGTTCGAGGGCTTGGGTCTCTTCCACGGTGAAGTAAAACGGTTTCAATTCACGGAAGCCCAACGCGAGGCCGCCGGTGAAAAACTTTCCATCCCCCACATGGGCTGGAATCAGGTGACGGTCGAGCAGCCGGAGCATCCATTCTGGAAGGGAATTGAGCCGGGGACGCATTTCTATTTTGTGCACTCGTACCACGTTGTCCCGATCGGGCCTGAGTATGTCGCTGCGAAAACCGTTTACGGCTACGAATTCTGCTCGGCCGTAACACGGGACAATCTGGTCGCGACACAGTTTCATCCTGAAAAAAGCCAGGGAAACGGGGCGCGCCTGCTGGAAAATTTCGTGAAACGCATGTGAAAAAAGGAAGGGTCCAAAGGGACAAACGCCGAAAACGTTTTCGCCCCAGGACCCTCTTTCAGGAGAATATTCGCTTGGAATCGATCTTTTCTACATTCTTCTGAAATTGCTGTAGTCGTGATTCCGCTTGTGCAGAACTCTCATCTCGATGATTTTCGTTTTCTCCAGGCCCGGAATCGGACGTTCAGGATCAACACGCTGAATATTTGAAAGCGTATCGAGTCCTTCCACTACGCGACCGAATACGGTGTACTGACCATCCAGAAACTTCGTCGGCAGGAACGAAATATAGAACTGCGAGCCGGCCGAGTTCGGGTCCATGGAACGAGCCATCGCCAGAGAGCCACGGAAATGTTTACGCGCTCCGGGTTTGGAAAATTCTTCCGGCAGTTTGTATCCTGCGTCCCCCGTTCCGTCACCCTTCGGGCACCCGCCCTGAGCCATGAAACCGGGCAGAACACGATGGAAACTCAACCCGTTGTAAAACCCCTTTTCGACCAGAGTGATGAAACTCGCGACGGTATTCGGCGCTTCATTTTCGTAAAGCACGACTTTCATGTCGCCGGCGGTCGTGCGGATCAGCACTTCCGGCAGATTGTTGGCCTGAGCTTCCTGCTGTTCTTTCTGGACTTCGAGCATCCATTCTTTTTCGTAGTAATTAGTAATATCATCCCGGTACATTTGAGCCTGCTGGGAGAGCGGAGTCTTGGTCTGCGTGGCGTAGTTGAAACACTTCTTGGCCGCATTGAATCTGTTACTTCCAAAGGCGGCGACGCCTGCCATTTCAAAGATTTCCGGGTGATTTTTATGCATTCCCTTGCTCAGGAAAGAAGCGAAAAGCTGGTACGCCGCGTCGTAATTATCGACCGTCAGAAGGTAATTCGCATAAGTGAGCATGAACTGGTTCAGCTCGTCATTGGTTCCATCTGTTTTAGCATACAAAGCACTTGCAACCGGTACTGCATTCATAAAAGTCGTTTCGGCCTGTTTCAGAATTGTGCGAGCCGAGGCTTGGATCTCCTTGATTTTGGCCTGGTCCTGAGCCTTGGCAGCCGCCTCAAAATCCTGCTGAAGTTTCTCAATTTGAGCAGAAACTTCCCGATAGGCCGCAAATTTGGCCTGAAATTCCGCCACGAGCGGATCATCTGCCGCCTGAGCCTGAGTATTCTGGGCGAAAATCATTCCAGCCAACAAAACGACCGGCACAAAAGCCAAAAATCTGAGTGCGTATTTCATCTTCACCTTTCTGAAATCTGATTATGGTTTATGGGTTCAAAATTTTAACGTTTAAAATCTGATCGGGTTTGGTTCCCGGAGTGTTCTTCTCCGGCTGGCGTTCGTTGACCCGGTTCAGGGCCGAAACTACCTCCATGCCGCGTGTGACCCGGCCGAAAACCGTGAATTTGCCATCCAGCTGCGGCGCTGGAACCAGCATGATAAAAAACTGTGAGTGACCGGAATCTTTTCCCGCACCGTGCATCATCACGACCGAGCCGCGAAAATGTTTCCGGGCGGAAAGGAGCGTAAACTCATCCGGAATCGTGACTCCCGACGCAACGCGGTTCGTTCTGGCGAGCAAGCCGCTCAAAACCGTCGAAAAAGAATCGCCGTCGTAAAAGCCCTCACTCACGAGTTTCAGAAACGCCTGGACCGTCTGTGGGGCGGAATCCTCAAAAAGTTCGATCTCCACCTCGCCGCGCGTTGTCGTGAGCAGGACCCGAGGAGCGGTTCCTTTTCGGGATTCCTGGTTCCGAAGCGCCTGCTCGGTTTTCCACGCCTGCGTATAGTACGGGATCAAATCGAGGTAAACCCCCGCAGTCCCGGACAGGGCGTTGCTCTTTTGCGCCTGAGTGAAACAGTGGTGCGCCACATCAAACTTGCTCAACATGAACGCAGAAATTCCTGCCATTTCGTACAAAACCGGGTTTTCCTCGTAGGCTTTCCGGGCCATGAGTTCCCGCGAGAGTACATACGCCGCTTCGTACTGATCCCCTTCCAACGCCCGAGCCAGAAGGAAAAACACAAAACGTTTCACCTCGACTTTCTGTGGGGCCAAATACCAAACGGGACCGATCCAGTCCATCATCTGGTGGTAAAGCGTATGGATCTCGCCTTCCAGTTTTTCGATTTCCTTTCCGGATGTCCCGGCCTTCGGGTTCTTTTGAAGCTCAGCGACGATTGCCAATTTTTCGTCGATCGCCCGCCACGCCGAGCAAAAGGCCTCAATGAGTTTTTCCTCCGTAACACCTTCGGGAAGCGGACGAAATGAAGCGGAATCAAAAATCACTTCATAGTCCGGAATCTTCAAACACTTTTCACACGAAACCGTTCCGCTAACATTCTGCACTTGCAGATTTTCCCCCAGCACGGCAAACGGCGTAAGGAAAATTCCCAAAAGGAGAAGGAAACGTGTCATGAAAAGGTCTTTCGAAAAGTGTGGTTCCAATCTAAACTGAATCTGGGGGGATTTTAACAAAAAAACGAGTTTTGTGCAAGAGCAGAAAAAATTTTCTAAAATTTCCAAAAAATTTCTGAAACCCCCTTGCAATTTCAAATTTATCTGCTATACTTGAATATGTGGGTTTTAATCCCATTAAGGATTTTAAAAGGGATTAATTTGTGGGTTTTACACCCTTTGCCGAGGTTGAGCAAGGATTTAAGACGCGGCGTTTCGATTTTCGTTAAACTCAATTGGAACGAGTTTGAACCATGGATTCCGCTGTTGATTTTATCCTGGGTGAATACCTCCGCACACTCGATGAGCGGAGCCGCGTTTCGATTCCCGTCGAGATGTGTGATGCGCTGACCCATTCCATTGAGGGGCAGGAGTGTATCCTGACGAAAGAGCGGCCTGGCTGCCTGAGCCTCTGGAATTCGGCCCTCTGGAAGGAAAAACTCACACAAGGCATTAAACTCATTCAGGACAAAATGGCCGCCGGTCACATGAACGGCCGAATCGACCAGCTTCAAACGCTTGGTCGGCTCCTTTCGACCCGCCAGCGTCCAGTCCAGTTCGCGGGCCGCGGACGGCTCGTCATTCCTGAAGGTTTCCGGGAATTTCTCGGTGTGGACCCCGGCGGCGACGTAGTCGTTGTTGGCGCGGCAGTCTGCATCGAGCTTTGGAAACCGGAACGCTGGCTGGACTATTTGGAGGGGCGTATGCCCAAATTCCGCCGTTTGTTTGACCAGCTTTCACGTTGACGCAAGGAACCGCGCCAAATATCAGTCACTCACAGATCGAACATTAAAAAGGATTTCAAATGTCGTTTCTTTCCCGCCGTAATTTCTTGACCTCCACCGCGCTCGCCGCCGTATCCGGGGCCGCGCTCGCTGGAGAGGCCCAGCAGAAACAGACCGTCAAATTCTGTCTTTTTTCTGATATTCATCACCATCCGGCCTCTTTTTTCAGTGAAGCGCCGAAGCGTTTGGCCAAAATTCAGGCCCGCGCTCTTGAGGAAAACTGCGACTTCATCATTCATTGCGGCGATTTCTGCCATAATCCGGCTAAAATGGGTGATTTCGTGGCGCAGTATAACGACTTCCAGATCCCCAGCCATCACGTGATGGGAAACCACGATTTCGACGGCTGCGGCTTCGAGGAAACGTTTGAGGCGTACAAAGCCCCGAAAGGTTACTATTATTTCGACTGCAAGGGTTTCCGGTTCGTCGCCATTGATGCGAACTACTTCCGGAACGAGGACGGGACGTTCACCCATTACGACCACGGGAACTACTTCAAGTACAAAGGAAACGCCATTTCGATCATTCCTCCGGAAGAATTCGCGTGGCTGAAAGAAACGCTCGAAACCTCGCCGTTCCCGTGCATTCTTTTCAGTCACCAGAGTGTTGAGCGCGAAGTCGGCGGGATCGCAAACTGGGAGGACGTCCGGAAGATGCTCGAAGCGGTCAACGCCGCCCATCCCGGCCGCGTCCGCATGTACATGAACGGCCATCACCACCGTGATTTTATGCGGCTTTTGAACGGGATCGTTTATTTCGACGTGAACTCCGCGTCGTTCGACTGGGTGGAACGTTTTCACGACAAATACCCGAAAGAACTCTGCGAAAAATTCCCTCTTGCGGCGCACACAGTCATTTTTGAGGACGCGCTCTACGCCATCGTGACTCTTGATTCGGACGGTCTGATTCAGATCGACGGGACGGAAACCGGAATGCTGTACGGCGTGACGCGCCGATCGGCGGGGCTTTCGTTCGCCGATTCTTCCGGCCGACCCGTTTTCCCCAAGGTTCAGAGCGCGAAATTCCGGATGATTTACAACTGATTCGTTGCCGGGCCGGTTTCATTTGAGCACTCCATTTGACCGCGCCCGGAGACTCGAACATTTTCCAGTTTCAGGTTTTATTTTTAATCAACCGGGACGCGGTGTTCCGGCTGGAAGTGCAAGTCGTTAAAACGAATCCGTGAATTCGTCCTGGAATTGGAAAATCCACACCATGGTGAGCTTTCGCCATGGTGTTTTTTTTGTCCCTCCCCCTTGCAAACCTTTTAAAAAAAGGGTAAAATTCTGAAAACGTTTTTTTATCATTTCCTCTTTCCGAGAAAGGTCCTTCCAAATGACTCTTCCAGTCGAAACCCTGGCGATCAACACGATCCGCACGCTCGTAATGGATTCCATTCAGGCCGCCAAGAGCGGTCACCCCGGCACGCCGATGAGTATGGCCCCGGTCGCGTATCTGCTCTACAACGAAATCATGAACTACGATCCTGCGCATCCGCTCTGGTCCCAGCGTGACCGTTTCGTTCTTTCCTCGGGCCATGGTTCCACGCTCCTTTACTCGGTCCTTCATCTGGCGGGCGTGGAGCAGTACGAAAACGGAAAGCCGACCGGTGAAAAAGCCGTGCGCATCGAAGACCTGAAATCGTTCCGTCAGTTGAATTCCCGCTGCCCGGGCCATCCGGAGTACGGGCATACGTCCGGCGTGGAAGTCACGACCGGGCCGCTGGGTCAGGGCCTCGCCATGAGCGTCGGGCACGCCATTGCGTCCAAGTGGTTCAGCGCCAAGTACGCCTGCGACGGCAAAGACCTTTTCGGGTTCAACGTTTACTCCCTCTGCGGCGATGGCTGCATGATGGAGGGGATCTCTTCGGAAGCCGCTTCACTGGCCGGCCACTTGAAACTCAGCAATCTGTGCTGGATCTACGACTCGAACAAAATCACGATCGAAGGCTCGACCGATCTGGCGTTTTCCGAAGACGTTCCGGCCCGGTTCAAGTCTTACGGCTGGAACGTCATTCAGGTCGAGGAAGACGTGAACGACCTGGACGCTCTGCGGCGCGCTTTTGCCGCTTTCAAGGCCGAGACGGAACGCCCGACCCTGATCATGGTCAAGAGCGTGATCGGTTACGGCTCGCCGAATCTCGCGGGGACCGCCAAAGTCCACGGCGCGCCGCTGGGCGAGGAGGAAATCGTCCTGACGAAGCAATTCTACGGCTGGAACTACGAGAAATTCGCCGTCCCGGAAGAGGTTTCGAAACTTTTCGCGGACGGGATCCAGGCGAACGGCGCGAAAGCCTACGCGCAGTGGGAAAAAGACTACGCCGACTACTGCGCCAAGTACCCGGAAAAGGCGAAAGAGCTGGCAATGATCGCCGCCGGTGAACTGCCGGAAGGGTGGGACGCCGGGATCCAGCAAATGTGGGAGCCGAGCGAAAAAGGCGACGCAAGCCGTAATTCTTCCGGAAAGGTTTTGAACCAGGTCGCCGCAGGGATCCCGTGGATGATCGGCGGCTCCGCCGACCTTGCGCCATCCAACAAATCGAACCTGACGTTCGAGGGCGCGGGCGATTTCGGCCCCGGGAATTACGCCGGACGCAATTTCCACTTCGGGATCCGCGAGTTCGCCATGGCCGCCATCTGCAACGGGATGGCCACGTGCGGGATCCGCAGCTACTGCGCGACGTTCTTCGTCTTCTGCGACTACCTCCGCGGCGCTCTGCGTTTGAGCTGCCTGATGAACCTCCCGGTCCTGTACATTTTCTCGCACGACTCGATCGGCGTGGGCGAAGACGGCCCGACGCACCAGCCGGTGGAGCAGCTTGCGGCGCTGCGCTCGATGCCGAACCTGGTCGTTTTCCGGCCCTGCGACGCGAATGAGGTCCGTTTCGCTTACCGCTGGTACGCCGAAAACCGGAAAAGCCCGGTCTGCATGATCGTCACTCGGCAGAACCTCCCGACGCTGGCGCGTTCCAAGGAGCCGACCGGCGACGTCTGCGCGTGTTCGTGCGGTGTTTCGAAGGGCGCGTACGTGATCCGCGACGCGAAGAACCCGGCGACCGGGACCTGCGACGCGATCCTGATGGGAAGCGGCAGCGAGGTCCACGTCTGCCTCGACGCACAGAAGATTTTGGCCTCGAAGGGGGTTTACGCCCGGGTCGTGAGCGTTCCGTCGATGGAACTCTTTGAACGCCAGAGCGCCGAGTACCGTGAAAGCGTGCTTCCGAAAGCCGTCACGCGCCGCGTCGCGGTGGAGGCGGCCCTCCAGTTCGGCTGGGACCGTTACATCGGCCCGGAAGGGAAATTCGTCGGAATGACCGGCTTCGGCGCCTCCGCTCCGTACAAGCAGCTCTTCGAGTACTACGGGATCACGGCGGAAAACGTCGCGGAAGCCACGATGAAGTAAAAAATCCAAAAGGCGAGCGGGGTCAGTGCCAGTTTGTTGCACTTAAAACACACTCAAACCTAAAA
>SAMEA3663299__coassemble_325_pt1 | contig 24211 bp, 12 predicted proteins | sample SAMEA3663299__metabat2_low_PE_003 | metagenome-assembled genome bin SAMEA3663299 (sample SAMEA3663299) | pig gut metagenome | biome: pig gut; feature: pig-associated habitat; material: faeces | place: China | collected 2013 | reverse complement strand
TCATAATTTATGGCAGTTTTTTTAACGACGCTGGAAGCGTCGTCCCCGTAGATTCTTATTTATAAGACGACGCTGGAAGCGTCGTCCCCGTAAAGCGTCGTCCCGGTATCCCCGTATTAAATCACACGGCTGTGTCACTGCGCTCCCTTCATCGGCGCCGGCACAGCTGCTATGACGACGGACGTGTCTGGGGCTTTGCCCGTGTAGAACGCGCAGTAGTGGGTGCCGTCGATGACCGTCGCGTTCACGTTGCCGGAATCCCACGGCACTTCACTTCCCAGGCAGACCACTTCTGAATCAGGCCAGGCCGTTGAATTCTCAAAAACGTCTTCCGGTTTCACCACGCGGCGGCGCAAGATCCCCTTGCCCCGATGGTAGTAGTAATTGCTCAAAAAGCCCGTCTTTGGGTCGAGGATCAGGCTCGGCGTGGAGGCCATACAGTCGGCGATGTTCGTGTCGGTGCGGGTCCAGGTCTTTCCGTAGTCAGTCGAAATGAGCTGTTTCTGGCATTTTCCCGTCTCGACCCGGGCCACGGCGAGGATCTTCCCGTCGCCCAGATAAACCGCGGCCTGCTCGGTCGGCCAGTCGTCTTTGCTGATCTCTTTCTCGATGATGTTCTGGGTCCAGGTCTTTCCGTTGTCGGTACTCACGACTGTCCCCCAGGCGTGGCATGGGCCGCTGTCGCCGTAGTTCCCCTGAAACCAGAGCGCCATCAACCCCACCGTCGGGACCGAAAATACGTCCGTGATCTGCATCGGCATCGGGTCAAGGTGCGGCGTGGAGATCAGCTCGTAATTCACGCCGTCCGTACTGCGGTACAAATCGTGTTGGATCCCCTTTCCGCAGCGGCGGATCCAGACGAGCAGGGCGCCGTTTTCGTCCAGGCCCTTACCGATCGTGACCTCGCCCCAATCGGGTGAGTTTGCGACAAGTGTCTCGGGCGACCACGTTTTGCCGCCGTCCTCGGAGGTCCGCGCCCACACGCCGCGCACGCCCTCGCCGATGGAATGGCCCGTCCCACGGCTGTAGATACAAACGAGTTTCTTCCCGAGCGCCTGAATGACCGGCCAGGAATTATAACCCGGTACGTCCTGCACGACGAGCGACTCGGTGAGCGGCGTCTGCGCGTTCAGAACGACTGAAAAAGTGACAAGGCAGAGAAAAACGAACAAGGCGGGAAGCTGGTTTCGCATGGGTGGCTCCGTGGGTTAAAGGAAGGAACGAAAAGAGGGTTGATCCCTTTTTTCGCGATTATACACAATATTCACCCCCAAGGCAAGGGGCACCGAAAAAATTTTCCAAATTGCCTGGAATATTTAAAAATTAATCTGTAGAAATAAGTGAATGTTTGACGATACAGTAAGATATAAAAATTAAATAATTTGGTAAAGGGTTTTAAAATCAGAAATTTCAGTTTTTTTATTTTTTGGGAAGGACAAAGCCATAATAATATGGTATAGTTATAAAGGGTACCGATTTTTTTTCAAAAAATTGGGAAAAATGCAGAAATTCCCCTTCCCATTCTGCGGATTTTGTGGTATAACTAAGAACGCAGAGTCGATTCGCTGCAAGGATTGAATGGAATCAAAATAAAAAACTGACAGGATATACAATGGAAATTAACAAACTGTCAAATGTCACGGGAGTGAGCCGAATCAACTCAGTCCACCAGGCAAAGATGGAAGATGGCGCCGCGAGCGTTTCCAAAAAACAGGAAGCCGCGCCGAAACAGGATGTTGTGGACGTGAAGACTCCCCAGGCGAGTGCGCAGCCGACCGATGTGACTTTTTCAGGTGTAAAGGTGAACGGGATCCGTACCGATCTGGTGAATCGTGTCCGTGCGGAAATCGCTGCCGGGACGTATGACACGCCGGAAAAAATGGAAATCGCTCTCGATAAAATGCTTGGTCAATTGTTCGATTAGTGCGATTTTTGGAGGGAAACGAAAGTCCATTCCGTGATGGGGATGGGCTTTTTGTATTTTAAAACGAAAAAACGCGGGAAAAGCGTCTGAAACCTGGCCCCGCGCAGTCTTGTGAATTATTTATCTTCTTTCAGAAGTGTATATCCGACGTGCAGGAATACGAGCCAGAAAAAGTGCACAAAGAACAGAAGCCCCAACGCGCCGGCGATCCAGCCGAAAATCTTCCCCGCCGCGAAATCCCCGACCAGACAGAGCAGGCCGCTTACCCCCGCCGCGACGACTGCCGCCATCAGGAGGAACAGGCTGGCGACCAGAAGATAAAACAAAAATTTCGGGCACGAATCGAGGAGTTTCATAATATTTAAGCTCGTGTTGAGTTAAAATGTTCAAATTATATGACTTATTATAGCACAGTTTGAAAGAAAGTCAATAGAGAAAATAAAAAATTGGGGAAAGAGTTTTGCCTAAACAAAAGAGGAGGGTTTCCCCTCCCCTGGATTATTTAAAGATGCGTCAAATTTTTTAGTTTCTGCTCCACTCCGTCACGCCGCCGGGACGGTCTTCCAGAGTGATCCCCAGCGCGTTGAGCTGATTCCGAATGGCGTCGGCAGTCGCGAAATCTTTCGCTTTTTTCGCGTTTTTACGCAACTCGATCAGCAGGTTCATCAGGTCGTTCACCAGGTTCGAGTCTTCGCCTTCTTCCTGCTTGATTTCTTCCTCGAAAACGCCCAAAATCGCGGCAAGTTCACGGAAGATGCGAGCGCCGGCCTCCAGTTGCTTTGCTAAAGCCGCGTCTTTCGTTTCCTCCAGCTTGTTTTCGTCCACGAATTTGTTCAGGCGTTTCAGCATCTCGAACAGTTCGCCGATCATCCCGCCCGTGTTGAAATCGTCGTCCATGGAGGCGAGGCACCGTGCGCGGGACTCAACGATCCCCTTCAGAAAGTCGCCCTGAAGCGAACTGGCGAAATTATCACCATCAACGCGGTTTTTCGCGTATGGCAGCGAGTAGAAACTCTCGCCGGTCACGCGCTGGAAACGTTTGAAAAAGCGATAAAACGCTTCCATACCGGCCCCGATTTGCTGGATGCGCTCTTTGCTGTAGTCGATCGGGCGGCGGTAGTGCGTCGAGAGGACGAAGAAACGGATGTTCTCGCCGGTGAACTCTTTGAGCATATCCTTGAACGCGGCCGCGCCTTTGGATTTGCTGATCTTTCCGCCTTCCTGACTCGCCAGGTCGCCTTCTTCCGGTTCGGCGGCGCGGGTTTTACGGCCGCCGACTTTCCCGATCTCGCTCGACGCCTGCATCAGGCCGTTGTGCATCCAGTACTTGACGTACGGTTTTCCGGTGCAGCACTCGGACTGCGCGATTTCGTTTTCGTGGTGCGGGAACATCAGGTCCAGCCCGCCGCCGTGGATCTCAAAAGTGTCTCCAAGCATTTCGTGGCACATGACGGAACATTCGATGTGCCAGCCGGGACGGCCGGGCCCCCACGGGCTTTCCCACGAAGGCTCGCCCGGTTTGGCGGCTTTCCAGAGCGCGAAGTCGGCGGCGTTACGCTTCTGCGAGGCCATGGAACCGCCTTCGCCCTGCATCTGTTCGAGCGTGCGGTGCGAGAGCTTGCCGTACTCCGGGAATTTCGCAACGTCGAAGTAAACGTCACCTTCGGCCGGATAGGCGTAGCCGCGGTCGATCAGGCGCTGAATGAACGGGATCATGTTCTTGATGTGCTCGGTGGCACGTGGAAAATCGCTCACGGTTTTCACGTTCAGGGCTCGAATGTTGGCCTGGTAATCCTCGGTCATCTCGGCCGCCAGCGCCGCCATGGAAATGCCGCGGGCGTTCGACTCGTTGATAAGTTTGTCGTCCACGTCTGTAATGTTGATAATGAACCGTACATCGTAGCCGTTGTACACGAGGTAACGCTTCACCGTATCGAAAATGACCGGCCCGACCATGTGCCCGATGTGGCTCGGTTTGTAAACGGTCGGCCCGCAGAGGTACATCCCGACTTTGTTCGTGCCGGAGACGGTTTTAAACTCTTCTTTCGACTTCGAGAGCGTGTTGTAAATCTGAATCATGATCAGGTCCTTTAAACGATTTGAGTGGAAATTTGAAAACGTCTCGTAATTATACCAAATTCACAGAAAAATGCAAGAGGAAATTAAGATTAATCTGTTCGTTTGGATGAGCAGAGACATAAAAAAAGCTGACAGCGAATCCATTCACTGTCAGCTTCCCGATTAAGAATCACTCACGTGTTACGGCTTAGGTGAAACACCCAGTGATTCCTCCTCTTCTTCCTGGATGATGATTCGAGGCGTGACCATCATCATCAGGCTCGTCGTTTCGCGTCCAATACCGGTGTTCTTGAACAGACGGTTGATGAACGGGATTTTGTTAAGGATCGGAACACCCTTTTCGTTACGGCCTTCACTCAGACGTTTGATACCGCCGAGGAGGATCGTACCACCGTCAGGAACACTGACCGTCGTCGTGACCGTGACGTAGGAGTACTCCGGCAGCTGAACCGTCGTACCTGTCGTCGAACCGGAGGTCGAGGACTTCTTTTCGTTGTTCTCGTCGTCGCTTGAAGTATCACGGCTGGATGACGTGCTTCCGGTGAACGTGAACTGGGTCACGTCGCCGATCTGGCTGAAGAACGGAACGACCGTCAGTCGGACGTAACGTCTGTCAGGTGAAGCCACGGCCTGAACCGTCATAAAGGTTCCTTCGGAGAGAACGACGATGACCGGCTGCAGGGCCGCTGCGAAGTCACCCACGACCGGGATGACTGAGACCACAAACGGCGTATCCGTCACGTCCTGCACCAGAGCCTGCTGGCCGTTGAAAAGTGTGACTTTCGGGGCCTGGAGGATGTTGCTGCGTTCGGTACTCTGTGAGGCTTCGAGGAACAGGTAGGCTTCCACGTCGGAGAGAATGGAGAATCCCATCGTCGCTCCTGCGTTATCACTCATGTTGAAGTTGCCGTACATCGGAAGCGCAAGCGCCGAGCTGCCCTGGTTCAGTTTGATGTCTGCGGATGAAAGGTTCGTTCCATAGTAGTCGCTCGTCGCTTTCGCGGATTCGTGATAGGACGTCGGAATACCATTCGTAGTCGAGTGTGACGCGCCGCCGGTTCCTGTGAAAGCGGATGCGTTATTGGACTTGAAGTTGACGTTGAAGTCCACACCGATTCTTTCGTAGAAACTGTCACTTAAGGTGATGAAACGGCATTCAATGGTGATCTGGAGGTCCTGCAGACGGCGAAGCTGTTCGAGCAGGTTGGCGATCTGTTCGTGGACTTCCTGCGTCTGGCTGACCACAAGGCTCAGGTTGACGTTGAAGGAGGAGATCGTACCGGTTCCACCGCCGTCATCCCACGTTTCGGGGCTGACCGTCGTTTTGATCAGGTCGATCAGTTTGTCGAAGTCTTCCTGGGACGCACCACCAGCGTTTCCGGCTGCGGGTGAACCAAATCCACCGCTCGCACCGCCGCCAACGACCGCACTGGGACCGCCGCCGCCCATCGGGACGGAGACCTGACCCATTCCGCCGGCTGCCATCGCGGCATCGGCCGGAGCGTTCACGTTCTGGGCGGAAACGACCTGGGGTTGGGAGGCCGCGTTCGCCATGGCACTCATCCACGGCGCAGAGTTGGCATTGGCCGTTCCCATCGCGGAGCGCAGCGCGCCTTCAAGACCCATGTTCGACGAGGGCTGGAAGTTCGGGATCGGAATCACCAGGTCAGCGACCGGGTAGGTTACCGTGTACGTATCCGTATCCTTCTTGGACTTGCTGGTGATCATCAGCACGTCGTTGCGGATGGTGTAGTCGAGATTCAACGGTTCCAGAATCAGGTTCAGGGCACTCTTGAGCGGGATCGTATCCTGAATGTTCAGGGTGACCGGCTGAGACGGCTGAACGCTTTGTTCCGCCAATCCGTCCGGCGCGAGGTGAATAGTGACTCCGGCCATCTGAGCCAGTTCGTCCATCACGCTTGCAAGCGGCTGATTGGTGTAACGGGCCTGGATCGGCGTGCTCAAACGTTTCTGGATCTCCAGCTCTTTTTCACTGTAGCGAGTTTCCTGCTTTTTGTACTTCGCGCGTTTGTTCGTGATTTCATTCCAGTCTTCACCATATACGAGGTCCTCGGTTTGAGGAACGGAGGCTTTGTCAACGTCCAGGAATGACTTGACAACGCCGTCTTCCTTCTCGGCGCGAATTTTCTCGTTCAGGTGCTTGCGGTTCCACATTTTACCCATGGTCGCCATCTGCTGGGCGAACGAGGAATCCGGGTAAAGTTCGACCGCGCGTTTGCCTAAAACTTCGGCTTCGGCGTAACGGTTTTCACGAATCAGAGAGTTAAACTGGTCGGACATTTCCTTGAGTTTGGCTTCACGTTCGTTGTAATAATCGTCACGGGCCTGAAGTTTTTCCCGGCTCTTGGCGTTGGAAACGTTCAGGTCAATTTCCGCCTGATTGTCGCGGATGTAGCCTTCCATCTCGGCGACCTTGGACTTGACGTTACGCAGAAGCATTTCCTTCTGGGCGTCTGCCAGCGGAGCGCCTTCAACCTTTTTCTGGTACTCTTTCAGAGTGTCCAGTGCGGCTTTCGGGTCCTCCTGACGCATCGAGCGGGTTTTCTGAACTGTGTTCTCAAATTCCGTGACCATCTGACCAAACAGAGCCGTCTGATCTCCATTCGGAGCCGCGGCGGGGGTTGGATTCTGGGCTGCGGGCAGTGCCGCGTTGGGATCCACTCCGCTGAGCATCGCCTGCATTTCCGTCAGACGATTGGCGCTGGCCGGATCAAGCTCGGAACGATACTGTTCCGCCTGCATTACGATCTGGCGAGCCTGCTCACGATTCCCCATTTGCAGAGCGGCCTGCGCCTGCTGAAGGAGCGAGTAGCCAATACTGGTCTGATTGGATGGGGTCTCAGCGGCGACCTGAATGTTCTGCGTCGTATCCGTGGCAGAGTTATAAGCGGCGCTCTGGGCGGTCGGAATTCCCGGAAGTTCCGTATTCGTAACCTGCTGAAGCTGCGGGTCTGCAACTGGCGCAGGGCTTTCAGCCGGCGGAGTGAGCGGAGCGTTCTGGGCGATCTGGGCGATCTGGGTGTTTGGAGCCGGAACGGAAGGTTCTGCCGGAGGAGTCGGAGCTTTCCCGGCTTTCTGGGTACGGGCGTTATCGATTCGGGCCAGCAGGTCTTTCGGCTGGACTTCGTACTGATTGTACTGCACGTCCAACTGCTGGGCGGCGATGGAGAGCGACGCGGCCTCGTCGAGTTTTCCCCAACCCAGAAGGGTCTGGGCCTGCTCGATGAGTGACTTGGCCATCAGGCGGCGCACGCTTTCCGTTTTGCCTTCCGCTTTGAGTTTCGCCAGAGTGTCGCTGAAGTTCTGAATATGCTTCAGGACGTTCTCGTGCGTGTCGTCATTGGCGTTGTACGGAATGTTCATGGCACCAGCTTCGTTGGCGAATGTTGTGGCGCGGGCGACATCACCTTCGGCCAAAGCCAGACGAGCTTTAATGATGCAAAGATTTCGCCTTCCGACGGCTTTCGGGTCTGCCGGGTTCATGTTCACGGCAGTCGCTCCAACGGCAGGAGCCACCGGGGCGGCCTGAAGCCCCGAGGTGGACTGAATATCCATCAAAAGTTGTTCGGGAGAGTCTTCACCGGGACCAAAAACCGCATTAAGGGTTTTCGCCTGATTGGCCCAGTGGGCAGCCTGCTGCGCGTTACCCGACTTCAGTGCCTCGCGTCCATACTGGACGAACTGAGCGGCTTGCGCTTTGGTATTTTGGAGATTGGCTGTTGGTGGGGCTGTCTGACCTGAAGGCCCGTTTGGATCTAGCTGTCCAAACGCACACTGTGTCAAAATCCCCAACGAAACAGCAGCAATCACCGCAATCGTGTGTGCTTTGAATCTGTTCATTGTGTTTCTTAATCTCTTCATTTTCTAAGCCTTAAATGTAGAAATGAAACCCGGTGGTTGAATGACCATTTGGTCAGGCACGTGTCCAAAATGGCTCGACTTCCCGATTCCATGAATCTATACCCATAAATGACTACCAAGAGTAATACAAATTTCAATGAAAAAGGTCAAGATGAATTTCAGAAGTTTTTAGAGTTTTTTGTGATTTTTTGCAAATTTGTTGAAAAACGCCGGAATTCAAGCCCCAAAACAAACTCCTGGAGGAGAAAATCGGCACAAAAAAAGCGAAAGGCGCTAACAGACAAACACCACGCCAGTTCTGCTTCAATACTTATATTTAAACACGGATTTCCACGGATTAAAGGGATTCGTAGGATTTTTTCAGGAAAGACTTCAAACCCTTTCTTTAAAAATCTGTGTAAATCCTTTTAATCTGTGGAAATCCGTGTTTAAATGGAATTCTGAAGCGGAGTGCTCGTTCTGTTCTTAAAGGGACTTTTTACGCCGGATGATCAGGCCAAGCCCCAGCAGAAGCAAAAGCCACGCGGATGGTTCCGGAACGGCCGAGGAATCCAGCACGTAGCCGCCATCGCCGTTGCTGATCAGATAGTAACTCAGATTACCGCCCAGCGTAGTACCGTCCCACGTCAGCGTCCCGGTATCGCCGAGGAACGAATTGATCGCGATCGAAAACATATCGCCCGTCGGCTTGATGACGGAACTGCCCGTCATACCGAGGAAGTCCAAATTGGTGATCGTGACGTCATTGAGGGCCAGGACCGCATTGTCCGAAAGGGAGATCGACGTGCCGGCCAAATCGTACGACTGGTCCGCCATTTCGAGCGTTCCCGCCTGTACCTGTACGTCGCCCACGCCGGTCAGAGCGCCGGAGATGGTTTGCGTTCCGAAGCCGGTTTTTACGAGGTCAACGTCACGCAGGATCCCGTTGTACGTAAACGACTGACCAACCGGGACGTTCAACCTCAGATTCGCCAGCGAAGCCGTGGAGTCGTAAACCAGCGCGTTTGTGCCATCGGAACTCAGGCCCCCGACGGTCTGGTTGAAGCCGTTAAGATCGACCGAGTTCTGATTGCTGGCGGAGAGGACCGTGAGGGAGCCGGTCCCAAAGACGTTTTCCGCACCGGCTTTGAGTGTTCCCTGGCCAACGTTCGAGTTTTTCGTGGTGCCGACGATCAGACCGCCAGAGAAATCGTTCGCGGAATTTTTCAGCGTGACCGTACCACTGTCGGTCGCGATGCCGAGCTGGCCCGCGCCGGTGATCTGGCCGGAAACGGTCACCGATTTGCTGAAGCCGGAACGCAGTGTACTGAGTTTGCCTTCGGCAAGCGTGAGGGGCGAGGTAATGTCGGGATTTCCGTCACCGCCCATGATCTCGCCGCCGCTGAGGATGACCCCGGCTTTCGGCAAGGCGGAGCCGTTCGTAATGACCCATTTCCCACCGGTCACTTCGACTTTACCGAGGTACGAGGCCGGGACCGTGAAGTAGAAACTGGGGCAGTTCCCCGTCGCATTGTCCTTCGTCGTGAGCGTCACGACCGTGTTTGTGTCGCCGTTTCCGGAGAGGGTTCCCAGTTCCAGACGCGGTGTGCCGGATGCCGGGTTGAAAACCACCGTGCCGCCGTTGGCGGTCGTTTTCAGCGCGGTCCCCAGCTTGACGGCCGTGGTCTCGGAAGTGGAAACGTTCAACGTGCCGCCGTCCAGCGTGAAAGCGCCGTTTTGCGTGGCCGGGGCTTTCGTCAGCGCGAGCGTTCCCTGGCTGATTTTTGCCGCGAAATTCCCGTCGAGTTTGCTGCCGTCCAGCGTCTGTTTGGCCGAGCCGGTTTTCGTGATGGAAAACTTGCCCGAGATTTGGCCCGCGTAGGACTGGTCGGAGGTCGTGTTGAGTGTCAGATTGGTCGTGCCGTCCGTTTTGGAATTCTTCAGGATCGCGGAAGCGGATGAGCCGGAAAGACCCGTAAGCGAGGAAAGCGTCACGCCCGGAAGATCGAGTGTGCCGTCGCTCACGGTCAGGAGGCCGGAGAAAGTGATGCCGCTGCCGCTGAGTTTCTGCGTACCCGCGCCGTTTTTCACGAGGTTGATCTTCCCGGAGAGTTTACCGACGTAGGAGTACTCCGTGCCGGATGGAACGTCAAGCGTGAGCGTACTGGCGGTCGAGCTGGAGTTTTTGATGTCGGCCGCGGCCAGCGTCGTGGAAAGGCCCGCGATGGGGCGCGTCGTGACGCTGTAACCCGCCAGATCCAGCTTCGCGCCGGAGTTGGTGACGGTCACAAGGCCCGACCCGAGTGCGTTATTCGCGCCGAGTTTCACCACCGCAGAATTCCCGCTGGCATTGTACGGGACGCCGAGGTTCAAGCCACCGGAGAACGTGTTGCCGCTGTTCGCGAAAACGACCGTCGCGTTATCGCAGGAAATGCCGAGTTCCCCCGTGCCGGTGATGGGGCCGGTCAGTTTGTACGAAACATTGCCGCCGCCGGGACGCAGGGAGCCGCCGGCCGGAGCGACTTCGATCGCGTTCGGAACGGTGAAACCGGTGAAATTGATCTGGTCGTTCAGCATGAACGTTCCGCCGTCCAGAATGACGGCGCCGCTGTGAAGCTGAGAGGCCCCGTTCACGTTCCATTTTCCACCCGCCAGCCGGATCTTCCCGATGTATTCAGAAGCCGAAACCATGTTCAGCGTGTTGCAGTTGCCCGTGGGATTGGTGATGCCCTGGAACGTGAAAACCGTGTCGGCCGTCGTCGTTTCGTCGCCTTTGAGCGTGACGGAGATCCCGGCAGTTCCGCCCGCACGCCAGTCGAGCGTTCCGCCGTCTTTCTGGACGGTCAGCGTGATGCCGCTTGAAGTATCCACCGAGAGGGTTCCACCGTTGAGGGTTGCCGCACTGAAGGAACTCACGCCGTCCGCCAGTTTGAGGGTCCCGCCCGTGACGGTCGTCTTACCGGTGTAACCCTTGGCGTTCCCACCGAGGATCTGCGTACCGGCGCCGTCTTTCACGATGGAAATGGCTCCGGAAATGGCTCCCGTGTACGTGTATTCCTGACCGTCAGGGATGTTCAGCGTCAGAGTCGGCGAGCCGCTGCCGGCCTGGACTTTGCCCTGGGTGGCGTTCAAACCGCCGATGGTGATGTTTTGCCCCTTCAGGTCCAGAATGGCCGTCGAGGCCGAGAATGAAACGGCTCCGGTCCCCAGCGGCGTTCCGTTGGCGGCGGCCGTTCCAATGTCGATCTGCTTCTCGATGATCGTCCCGCCGGTGTACGTGTTGGCGGCGTTATTAATGACGACGCTCCCATTGTCCGCGATGTCCTTCAGAACGCCGGAAACGCCGGTGTAGTCGGAGATCACGCCGCTGAGCGTCAGCGTCGTGTCCCAGCCGGCCTTGAATCCTCCCGCATCGGTCCCGAGCTGGATGTTCTGCGTATAGTTGGACGCGCCGGCGGCGTTCATGAGGTTTCCACCATTTTGCAGAAGGACCGAACCCGAGCCCATATTGCCCGAAGCGGAAATTCGGGCGGCATCCACGACCAGCGTTCCGGTAAAGCCGCTGTTATTGGTGCTGAGGTCTGTACGGCTGCCCGCATTCCCAATCAGAATCACGGTTCCGTCCCCGGAATAAGTGAATCCCGAAAGACTTGAACCCGCCGCAACCGATGAAAAATCGACCGTGTACGTGTTATCCGCGGTGGTCGTGAGATTCAAAACCTGACCGGGCGAGGTGATCGTGTAAGGAAAGTCCTCCGCGAAGACCGGTGACGCCAAAAGGGCCAGGAACAGGGTGAATGATTTGAAGGAGTGACGCATGATTTTCATATTAAGCCCCCTGAAATGGGACGCCTGTAAAATGGTCGGGACTCGCGGCCCCGGGACTCTTTAGTTAATGGGTTCAATTAAATTCAAGGAAGTTCCAACGCTGCGCTTTTTTGAACGTGGAGTCCAGTTCACTCCAAACTTCGATTTAATCACGGATTTACCGGATTCAAGGGATTCAAAGGATTTGATTCGTCTTGAGGAAAAAATTCTGAAAAAACTTAAACCTGATCAATACGTAATTGGTGCAAATCCTTTCAATCCGTGAAAATCCGTGTTTAAATCCAGGTTGGAAGTGGATCAGGTTCACCCTTTGGAAAAGGATGAATGTTTGGAAACGTCTTTAATCGATCGTGACCGGTTGACCGTCCGCCTTGCGGCCCAGGCAGCCATAAGTTTCCAGGTCGATGCTGTACGAAATGCGATGAACGGAACCATCGCACAGAACCGTCCCAAACGAACCGGCATGCGTACTTCCGAAAAGGGTCGTACTCGCGTAGCCGGCCCGGTCCTGACGCGGGGCGAAAGCCGTATCGGTCCGCGAGGTTCTGCGCAGCCGGTCGTTATCCGTGCCGCACCAGATGGTCTGGTCGTCGCCATCCTCACCGGCAGCATAACCTTCCGGGCGGATGTACTTCTCGGCGACGAGCATCGTGTTGGATGTTCCGTCACGGATCTCCCCAATGGTGACCGCGCTCGTACCGTAGATCACGCCGTATTTCTGGTTCTCCAGGATGGTCAGCTTGCCAATGTTTTTCTTCGCGTCCGCGTAACCGCTGGGTTGGTAGTAAAAATATTCATCCGCGGCGTTCCCGGCGTAGTCGGACTTTGCGCACTGTTTCAGGCGTGTTCGGTTCGCGTTGCTGCACGATGTTCCCGCGTGCGGGTAAAGCATCGCCGGGCGGCGTGACGGGCAGTAAAAAACCGAGACCGGCGTCTCGCATCGGGTGATGGCCTGCTCGTACTGTGTCCCGCTTTTCGGGTCCTCGATTCCATCCTGACCAAGCGCCCAAAGAGCCTGCTGCTCCATAAACGGGAGGAGCGAGTACGTCCACGTGCCGGACTGGAGGCGGAAACCCAGATCCGCGTCCGCCTCATAAGACCAGTGCCAACCGGCAGAGGGGAAGTGCTTGTCCGTGGATTCCAGGTTCAGGGCTGCCAGACCTTGCTGCTTCAAATTGTTTCCGCACTGCATTTGGCGCGCGGCTTCTCGGGCCTGCTGGACCGCAGGAAGGAGGAGTCCGACCAACATTCCAATGATCGCGATGACCACCAAAAGCTCAACGAGCGTAAAACCAAGTGAACGTTTCATAAGCTTCCAATTAAAAAAGTAATACAATCATCCTTATTATACGCGAGTTTGAGAGAAAAACCGGATAATTTCCAGAAAAAATATTAAAATTATTGGATTTTATAAAAAAAGGTGGCCGAAACGACCATCTTGTAAATAAAACTGAACAGAAAAAAACTCGAACTATTTCTGAACCCGGCCCTCATACACTTGACCATCCACATTCAGAAGAACTGTCTCTGGTTCAGCAGGGGCCTCACTTTCCTGAGACTTTCGTACGTTGACATTTAAAGGGGATGTCATGTGAGGCGCAAACGCTTCCGGAGGCGGAGGCGGGAGTTCACGAGTTATCAGGCGGACTCCCCAAATCAGGAAAAAAAGCCCTGCAAGAACGGTGATAAAAAGTCCGAAGCGTACAAAATTTCCGGTGCGGATGTTTTGCTGGATTTCGTTTTTCATTCAGTAACCTTCTCTTTTTTGCCTGATTGGGTCATTCTTCGTCGTCATCGTCATCATCGTCGTCGTCACCCGTACTAAGTTCCAACTCTTGACCTTCCCCAAGGAACGATTCCTGCGGAGCTTCCTCTTCGGCCTTCGCAGACTCTTTTGGCTTGGCTGGAGTGGCTGCAGGATCTGCGGCGGGAGCAGAATCTGGGGTGGGAATGACGACTTCTTCCAGTGCAGTTTCCCATTCATCCAGCGGACGTGTGGGAGCGTTACGGTAGAAACTCTCCAAAATCAGCGCAGTCATGGCCGTGCAGTACAAACGGCCGCCTTCGTCATTGATTACTTCGCCCGAATAATACCAGCTTCCCTTTTCCAGTTTGTTCGTGCACTGCGCTTTCAGGTACGGATCAATGACCTTTTCACGCCATTTTTTCCAGGAGTCGCTGCGCAAATCACGCGCATACATCGAGCAAATGAAGTTTTCCTGAAGCTGGGTTTCGTCGTACACCGCCAGAATTTGCTCCAAAAGAGCCACAGATTCCAGGTACGTTGGGAAATCCTCTCCAAAAATCTGTATCCCGAACAGTGCCGTCCGAATTTCACGAAGTTCCAGCTTGGTCAGGCCTACAAAATTCTTGTGCTGAACATGAATTTTCTTGATTTCCTTGGTGAGGTAATCATTGGCCTTCTCAATCGTGTCTTTGGAAACCGGGATTTCCGCGGCCTTTGCCGCTTGCAGAGCGATGAGATTCCAGACCGTCGAAGTGATGGCCGACACATTTTCCGCCTTACGGGTCTTGAGCATGCAGTCCACGTTTAAGCCGCGCTCCACCTTGGGGAAACCACCATCGACGTTCTGCTGTCGGGCAATGTGACGGACCAGCGCCTTGGCGAAAATCTCGTACAGTTCCAGGTTCTTTTCCTTGCGGTCATTTATTTGATGAGTGAGCGCGATATAATTGCAAACTGCGGTTGTGCCCCACGCGTGCGGGTGGAATGCAGCGTTTTCGTTTTCCTCAATGACCAGGGACGCTTCCAGCTTTTTGGCATGGGCGTAATCTGCCGGAAGAACCTGTTCGTCACTGGCAGGTTTGGCGTTGAACATCAGGAACGAAATTGCCTTGGAGTAGTTTTGTTTCTCTTTCTGGTCAATCTGGCCCGAGCCGAAAATCGCCATCAGCGCAAGCGACGTGGCAGAGATCAAATTCTGCTTGGCCAAACCTGGATTTTGGACTTTCTTGAACCCCGCGCCCTTTTTGGCGAGTGAGTGGTCAAAGGACCAGCAAGCGACACCCTGTTTGGCGTTACGTATCATTTTGTCGTTCAGCCATTCCACCGCCAGTTCAATTTCAGGCTGGACCTGATCACTGGCACCGTAGAATTTCAGCATGGTCTCACGCTTGGGTTCCATCCAGAGTGAAACACCCGTTCCAAGTTTCCTGATTTCGTCGTTCGAGATCCCGGAATCGGTTTTATCTTCCGCTTTCGGCTCGGTTGGGGCTTCTTCCGGTTTGGCAGTTTCTTCTTCCTCGCTGTTTTCTTTGGTTTCCTCCGCCTTTTCATCGTCTTCAACGGCTTCGGAATCTTCGTCTTCCTGAGTGTCCACAGCGGCAGACTGTTCGGTGGTTTCGACCGAATCGTCCTTCACTTTAGCCGTGCTTTCAGGTTCCGTCCCGACTGATGAAGTTTTGGCTGGTTTTTCTTTCGTTGCCTCAGCTTTAGGGGCAGGGTTTTCCTTTGCGGATTTCTTCACTGTACCCGGCGTGGGATTATCCAGAATATGCTCCTGAACCGAACGTTCCGGCAGTTCTTCGACATCGTCCATACTGAATTCGTCGAGGTTGATGCCCCCCGAATCTTCGTTGGACGTATTCTGCGTCTGGGCAATCTGCTCCGGTTTCGATTTGGAGCCGGAAGAGATCATCACGGCAAGGGCGATAATTGCCACCGCGATAAGGCCGATTGCAACATATAATTTGGTTGAATCGTCATTCGAATGCGAGTGCTTTTTGGACGAATGTTTCGCAGGTGACGCTCCAATGATCGGCGGCGCGGGTGGAGCGGGCGGTACTGGAGGCGGAGGAGGCGCAGGACGCGCAGGTGGTACGGGAGGAATAGCCCCTCCACCCATTCGCATCTGCTGCGGAGGCATCGGCTGACCCATTCCCATCTGATACGTGGGCCTTGGAGGATACATCGCAGCTTTAAGTTTAGCATCATATTCCGCGCGTTTTTTGGGGTCGAGAAGTGTCACTCGCGCCGCGGAAAGCTCGTTGAGAAGCTTTTGCGATTCGGCAGAGTGTTTGCCGCTTTGGAAAGTTCGAATATGAGCCATCTGCCGGTCAGCCGCGTTGGAGATCACGTCCCTGCTCTCCTCGAACAGAGCGATACCCAAAAGGCGGTAGTGGTTCGGCGGCTGCTCCGATGGAGCAATTCCTAACCAGGTATGATACGGATCAAATGTGTTCGACATAATGAACTCTTGTGCGGGTGAATCTTCTTTAAATCTTGCAGCGGACTCTTTTGCCAGTTCGTCCTGAAAACAACTTTCCGGGATGAATATTTTTATTTTACAACGCTTTTCAAACTCTGTAAAGGGGGAGACAGAGTTAATCAGGCCAAATTTTTATGAAAATGACGTTTTCTTTCTCGGAATCCAAACAGTATCCCTACTCCGATAAGCAACAAAGCCCACGTGGACGGCTCAGGGATGCCCATGACATCGTTGGCGTATTGCAACGCCCACATCTGACCAAGGGTCAAAAGCCCCAACTCACTGAAGTGAATGTGGTTATTGCCAAGTCCGCGGTAATCGCCGAGCAGAAGGTCGGAGTCGGGGCCCTGGAACACTTCGTCGTAGTTGTTGATGACCATAAGCTGCTGCTCGCGTACCACATCGTCAAGCTGTTCGTTGCCGTTCGCCGAGACCAGAGCCACCATCCACGGGAAGCGGTCTGTGTCGAAGTTTTCGTTCGCGAACTGCCATGAGGCTTCGATCAGGGATTCCAGCTTGCTCGCGTAATTCGTGTCACCGCGGTTCGATTCGCCCTGATGCCACAGAACGCCCGTGAAATCGCCATCCAGTTCCTGAATCGCCAGCGCGAGACGGCCGTAAAGCGTCTGATCGCCAGCGGTATAACCGATGTCATCCCAGCCCTCCGCCGATGTATCGACATTGTCCGGGTTCCATTGCTGGACGCTGCTTCCGGACCAGCCGACCGAAACGATCCCGACCGGGACGCCCGTCAATTCGGAAAGCGCATCACCGAAAGCGGGCCACGTCGAGCCGCGGTTGCTTCCATCGCCTTGACCGTTGATCAGGGTCGGCTGCGGGTCGTTCGCAACGTCCCATTTCCCCGTGGTCAGATTCAGGGAAACGACGTTCCCGGAAACGGTACTCTGGGCCGCGTCGCCATAGTTCGTGGAGTTCGACTGCCCGGCCGTGATGAAAATGTCACCGACGCCAATTCTGTTGGTGCTGGTACTCGTCATGACCTTTCCGGACTCATCCACCGCGCGGACGTCCAGGTAGTGCCACCCGCTGTCCACATCAATGGAGCCGGAATAGTTCGTGCCGCTGACGTCCAGATCGGTCCAGTTGGCGCCGTCGCTGGAGACCTGAATTTTGTCGAAGCTCGCGCCGTCGGCCAGTTTGATCGAGCCGGCAAGAGTCACCGTCGCCTGATCGTCGTGGCGCTGGTAGAAACCTTTGTACGAGGAATCGTCAAGCGTCAGAACCGCGTCGGATTCCCGCACGAACATATAAATGTTCGCGATTTGGTAATCCTTGCGGGTCTCATCGTGCGTCCAGTCCGAACCTTTGGAAGTGTCCGGGTTATTCCCTGCGCCGTATTGTTTGTTGCCGTTGAAATGGTTGACCGCGAAAATCGTCTCTTGCGTGTCCACGTTGTGTACCTGCATACTGCCGTGGCCCGAAGCGGTCGATCCTCCCGAGTCATTTATGTCGAAAATCGAGCCGCTGCCGGCATTAATGACGTTTGATTTGCCCGGCGAATAGTTACTGGGCCAGAATTCCAGGTAGCCCTGATGGAACGAGCCGGCGGTGAGTTTTGCTTCATTGGCCGGGATGTTCGTGCTGACTTCCAGATTCTTGACGGTCCTCTGCCAGAAAATACCGGACTGTACATTCGGAACGCCGATTTTCGCAATGTCATCGGTGAAAGCGTCCATCGAGACGAACGCGTAATGCAGTTCGCTGTCGTAGGTCGGCGCGTATTCGATGTAGTAACCGACGCGGTCGAAAACGATGCCGTCGGATTTCATGTCCGCCGCGTTGTTCACAATATCGTATTTCAGAATATTGTTGACGTTCCAGTTGAGCGACATTTGCTGGGTCAGGCGCAGCCCCTGCACCACGGTGTATTCCGAGCCGTTCGTCGCATTGGCCATCATCGGCGCGATCGCGGGACGGGCCAGAACGTCCAGTGTCACGGAAGTGTAATTGCCCGCGTTGTTCGAGAAAGTCCAGTCAGGCTGACCAGAGGAACTGTTCCCGATCCCCACACTGGGGTTCTGTGACCCGTGGTCATTATACGCGATGACGGTTTGTCCCTTGGTCGTGTTATGGATCTGGAAGGAACCGTGACCTCCGGGAGTTTTCTCATCTCCGAAGTCGTAAGCGGAATTACTCGCGCCGGGAACATTCGCTGTGTTGTTAGTTCCGTAGTTTGTACTCCAGATCTCCACGTTTCCGGTCAGGCCGGTGCCGTTCTCAACGTTTGCAACGTTGGAATAGACCGTCATGTTATTCACGCCCGTCTGCCAGGTAAAATTATCGTTGTTTGGGATGCCGAGTTTCGTGCGGCTCGTCTGGTTCAAAGCGTCGTAGGAAACGTAAGCGTAATCGACCGAACCGTCGCCCTTCGTCAGGCGGTAGTAGTAACCCACGCGGTCGATCGGCATTCCCGCGAGATTGCTGCCGGTGTTGATGGCGGAGAAATCCGTCGTCGGAGTACGCCCGCCATTCTTCAGATTGTACTGGAACACGCGGTCCATGCCGGCCGCATCCGCTTCCACCGCGGCGCGCTGAGTGTCCTGAACGTCATCAAAGAAATATTTCACGTAAACGCCCAGCTCGCGTTTCGAGTAGGCGTTGGCGGTATTCGCGAATGTCCAGTCCGGATTATCCGAGTAGTTCCCGATTCCCATGCAGTTCCCGCCGGAGTTCCAGTTGTTGATCGCCATGATGGTCGTTTTGTTCTGGTAGTCGTGGATCTGCATGGAGCCGTGGTTTCCGTCATTATTGCGAGTGTCACCAAAGTCATATTTGCCACCATCCGCGTCCGGAATCCCTTTGGCGTTTCCCTGGCCGTAGTTGTTGGGCCAAAACTCAATATTCCCCTTATTGACCGTGATCCCTGAGGCAGCGTTGATCGTGCCGTTATTCAGAGCGGCCGCGTTGGATTTGTACGTCATATTCGTGACGTACTGCTGGTACGCCGCGTTGCTTTTGAAGGTCGGGAAGCCCATTTTGGTGTAATCGGTCGTGAAAGCGTCCATCGTGATCCCCACCCACTCGGTCGCACCGGTGCTGCTGGACGTCAGTGCGAAATAGTAACCGATCTTCTCGGGCAAATACGTAAGAGTTTTTGAATTATCCACCGAATAGGCCGGATTGGTATTTGTGTAGTTGAGACTGTTTGGAATGTCCAGCTCATACACCACGTGGTAGCCGGTCATCAGGCCGGACTGGTCCACGATCTCCCCCTTCGCGGTCAGACAAAAAGCGCTCAGTATTATTGATGTAAAAGCGAAAAAATTGCAAAAGCATTTAAGCATTTTTCTCTCCTTATATTATATTTTAACTCTATATGACAATATTATAAACCAGATTGCCGAAATTTCCATTCCACAAAAGATAAAAAATTAAAAAAAACGGAAAAAAACAAGAAAAGTTTTAAAAAGTCCGCACTTGGAAAGAATTGACGGATTTTCACCGTCCCCCCTGAAAGTGCGAAGGGTTTTAAAATCGTTCTTCCTGAAAAGATCAATGGTCAAAAAAAACGCCCGTCGTTTTGAGCGGCGAGCGTTCTGAAACTTGCGGGCGGAAACTTTAAGCAGCCACCCGATTTTTCCTGTTTCTTGCGCGGAAGCCGAACAGCGCTCCTACTCCGATAAGCAACAAAGCCCACGTGGACGGCTCAGGGATGCCCATGACATCGTTGGCGTATTGCAACGCCCACATCTGACCAAGGGTCAAAAGCCCCAACTCACTGAAGTGAATGTGGTTATTGCCAAGTCCGCGGTAATCGCCGAGCAGAAGGTCGGAGTCGGGGCCCTGGAACACTTCGTCGTAGTTGTTGATGACCATAAGCTGCTGCTCGCGTACCACATCGTCAAGCTGTTCGTTGCCGTTCGCCGAGACCAGAGCCACCATCCACGGGAAGCGGTCTGTGTCGAAGTTTTCGTTCGCGAACTGCCATGAGGCTTCGATCAGGGATTCCAGCTTGCTCGCGTAATTCGTGTCACCGCGGTTCGATTCGCCCTGATGCCACAGAACGCCCGTGAAATCGCCATCCAGTTCCTGAATCGCCAGCGCGAGACGGCCGTAAAGCGTCTGATCGCCAGCGGTATAACCGATGTCATCCCAGCCCTCCGCCGATGTATCGACATTGTCCGGGTTCCATTGCTGGACGCTGCTTCCGGACCAGCCGACCGAAACGATCCCGACCGGGACGCCCGTCAATTCGGAAAGCGCATCACCGAAAGCGGGCCACGTCGAGCCGCGGTTGCTTCCATCGCCTTGACCGTTGATCAGGGTCGGCTGCGGGTCGTTCGCAACGTCCCATTTCCCCGTGGTCAGATTCAGGGAAACGACGTTCCCGGAAACGGTACTCTGGGCCGCGTCGCCATAGTTCGTGGAGTTCGACTGCCCGGCCGTGATGAAAATGTCACCGACGCCAATTCTGTTGGTGCTGGTACTCGTCATGACCTTTCCGGACTCATCCAGCGCGCGGACGTCCAGGTAGTGCCACCCGCTGTCGAGCGTGAACGTGCCGGAGTAGTTTGTACCGCTGACGTCCAAATCGGTCCAGGTAGTTCCATCGCTGGAGACCTGAATTTTGTCGAAGCTCGCGCCGTCGGCCAGTTTGATCGAACCGGCAAGAGTCACCGTCGCCTGATCGTCGTGGCGCTGGTAGAAGCCTTTGTACGACGAATCGTCGAGCGTCAGCACCGCGTCGGATTCACGTACGAAGGTATAAACGTTCGCGATTTTGTAATCCTGGCGAGAATAGTCGAAAGTCCAGTCTCTCTGGCCGCCGCCTGAATTCGTGGATGCTTTCGGGTTCGTACCGGCTCCATAAGATTTTCCACCGTTGAAATGGCAGACGGAAAAAACCGTTTCTTCTTTATCCAGGTTGTGGACCTGCATACTGCCGTGCCCCGCAGCGGTCGAAGCTCCCGAGTCGTTGATGTCGAACACATCGCCGCTCCCCGCAGTGATCACGTTGCCTTTGGCCTGACCGTAATTGCTGGGCCAGAATTCCAGGTAGCCCTGATGGAACTTGCCGGCGGTGATGATCCCCTCATTGGCCGGTACGTTCGTGCTGACTTCCAGATTCTTGACGGTCTTCTGCCAGAAAATACCGGATTCCACATTCGGAACGCCGATTTTCGTAATGTCATCGGTGAAAGCGTCCATGGAGACGAATGCGTAATGCAGTTCGCTGTCGTAGGTCGGCGCGTATTCGATGTAGTAACCGATGCGGTCAAACATGATGCCATCGGTTTTCATAGCCGCCGCGTTATCGACGATGTCGTATTTCAGCGTATTTGTGCTATTCCAGTTGGTCTCCATTTGTGTGGTCAGGCGCAGCCCCTGGACCACGGAATACTGCGACCCGTTCGTCGCCTCGGCCATCATCGGCGCGATCGCGGGAGATGCCAGAACGTCGAGCGTCACGGAGTCGTAATTGTTCCCGTTCGTTATGAACGTCCAATCAGGGTGACCAGATAGGTTATTTCCAATCCCTACGCTGGGATTGGGTGCCCTGTGGTTATTATAGGCGATGACGGTTTGTCCTTTGGTCGTGTTATGGATCTGGAATGAACCGTGACCATTTCCACTGCCTGAAGGTGTATCACCGAAGTCGTAGGTGTTACCGTCTGCGCCGGGAACGTTGGCCCCGTTAGCCGTTGCATAGTCCGTGCTCCAGATCTCCACATTCCCGGTCAGGCCGGTGCCGTTCTCAACGTTTGCGACGTTGGAATAGACCGTCATGTTCTTCACGCCAGTCTGGAACATAAAGTTCTGATTTTCTGGAATTCCGAGTTTCGTTCGGCTGGTCTTGTCCAAAGCGTCGTAGGAAACGTAAGCGTAATCGACCGAACCGTCGCCCTTCGTCAGGCGGTAGTAGTAACCCACGCGGTCGATCGGCATTCCCGAGAGGCTGTTCACATTGGCGGTGAAGTCCGCTGATGGAGTGTTACCGCCTTGAGAAACCTCGTACTGGTACACGCGCTCCATCCTGGCCGAGTCCGTTTCCACTGCGGCACGCTGACCATTCGTAACATCATCAAAGAGGTATTTCACGTAAACGCCGAGCTGACGGTCGGAATAGACGCTTGCTGTATTCGCAAACGTCCAGTCGGGATTGATCTGGTTGTTCCCGGAGTACTGGGTGTTGTTCCCGATCCCCATGCAGTTCCCGCCGCCGTTCCAGTTGTTGATCGCCATCACGACGGTCTTGTTCTCGTGGTCGTGGATCTGCATCGAGCCGTAGTTTCCGCCGCCGTCGCGTGTGTCGCCAAAGTCGTAATTAGTTTGAGCGTTCGGAATGCCTAACGCATTGTTGCCGTTGTAGTTGTTGGGCCAAAACTCAATATTCCCCTTCTTGACCCTGATCCCCGCGGCGGCGTTAAGCGAGCCGGTATTCAGCGCGGCCGCGTTCGATTTGTACGCCATGTTCGTGACATACTGCTGAAAAACGGCGCCGCTGCCGAAGGTCGGAACACCCATTTTGGTGTAATCCGACGTGAAAGCGTCCATCGTGATCCCCACCCACTCGGTCGTATCGGTACCGCTGGACTTCAGGGAGAAATAGTACCCGATCTTTTCAATTTTATAATTGTCCGCCGCAAGACGGGCCGTATTATCCACCGAATAGGCCGGTTCCGTAGTCGAATAGTTCATACTGGTCGGGAGGCTCAGCTCGTACACGGTATGGTAGCCGGTCAGCAGGCCGGACTGGTCCGTGATCTCCGCCTTCGCGGTCAGACTGAACGCACACAGTATTATTAATGAAAAGGCAAAAAAGGCGCAGTTTCGTTTGAGCATTTTAAATCTCCTTGTAATTTATTTCATTTACGTATTTTAAATTATAAACGGGTTTGCAGAAATTTCCACACAAAACGGACAAAAAAATCGAAAAAAGCTAAAAAAAGACAAAAATTATATTAAAATGCCGTCAAAAGCCAAAGAACCGAGGATTTTTCCCCGGGGCCCCTTGATTTTTCCCGCTTTTCGGGTATGCTAGAGTTTTATACTATATTATTTTTCCCAGTTTCAACACTTCAAGGAGAATTCCATGCTTAAAGGAAACGCGATCATCGGTCAGAGCGGCGGCCCCACCTCCGTCATTAATTCCAGCCTTTGCGGCGTCATTCAGGCTTGCGCCCGGTTCCCCGAAGCCATCGAAAAAATCTACGGTATGCGCTTCGGGATCGAAGGGTTCATGAAGGAAATGCTCATCGATTTGGGCGCCGAGCGTGCCGAAATCGTGGAAGGGCTCAAGTCCACCCCGTCCAGCGCACTGGGGAGCTGCCGTCACAAAATGCAGGACGCCGATTTCCCGGTCGTGCTGGAACTGCTCAAGAAGTATAACATCCGGTACTACTTCCTCATCGGCGGAAACGACACGATGGACACGATCCACCGCATCGAGAAGTACTGCCGCGAACAGGGCTACGAGCTGATCGGCGTCGGCATTCCGAAGACCGTCGATAACGACCTCTGCGAGACGGACCACACGCCCGGATTTGGCTCCGCTGCGCGTTTTGTGGCCCTTTCGGTCCTCCAGGCCGGTATGCTCGCCCGCGACATGAAGAAGGTGGACCAGTTCGTCGTGTTCCAGACCGTCGGCCGTGAGGCTGGCTGGCTCCCAGCCGCTGCCGCCTGCGCCAAGACCGCCGAAGACGACGCGCCGCACATCATTCTGATCCCGGAACGCCCGTTTGTGAAGGAAAAGTTCCTCGCCGAAGCGAAAGCCTGCTACGAAAAGTACGGCTGGGTGAGCGTGGTCTGCGGTGAAGGCGTCTGCTACGAAGACGGGACCCCGATCAGCGCGACCTCCGTGAAAGACCGTTTTGGCAACGCCGAGTTCGGCGCGATGGGCGGCACCAGCGCGGCCATGGTCCTGCACCAGATGCTGAGCAAAGAGTTCGGCTGGCGCGGTGAGTTCCAGGTCACCGAATCCCTGCAAATGTGCGCGGCCGACCGTGCCGTCCCGCAGGACATCGAGGAAGCGTGGGCGTGCGGAAACCGCGCCGTCGAGCTGGCCGTTCAGGGAACCAGCGGCGTGATGGTCACCATCAAGCGCGACTCGAACGCCCCGTACGCCTACTCGCTGGGCACCGCCCCGCTCCATGCCGTGGCGATCGGCACGAAACCGATGCCGGCGGAGTTCATCTGCGAAGACCGCTACTACGTCACGGACGCCTGCCTGGACTACATCCGCCCGCTGGTCGGCGAACTGCCGACGTACGTGCGGTTTGAAGGGTGAAAAAATCCGGAAGGACGGCGGCTCGCCGTCCGCGGCCGGCCC
>SAMEA3663299__coassemble_318_pt1 | contig 24736 bp, 20 predicted proteins | sample SAMEA3663299__metabat2_low_PE_003 | metagenome-assembled genome bin SAMEA3663299 (sample SAMEA3663299) | pig gut metagenome | biome: pig gut; feature: pig-associated habitat; material: faeces | place: China | collected 2013 | reverse complement strand
CGAATGATGGTTGATTCGGTTTGGGCTTGGGTGGTAATTTTCACTCAAGATGATGGATAGTATAGCACACTTTCCCGTTTTGTAAAGGGGGAGGGAGGGAATTTTTCAGGATTTTGTCCCTTTTGTGGTAATTTCCGGCAAATGAAGGAACAATAACCAGCCACGGATGGGTTAGCTTCCGAAAAACAGGGATTCTGTGGCGCTTATGAGCAGTCAGAGAAGCCAACCCCCAGCAGCAAACGTGCACACGGACATCACGGTTTCGCCGTAAGGGTAAGCCAGGATCGCCAGAACGACCGGCAACCCAACGATCCCAAGAACCCCCTCGTTAAAATCCCAGAAAACCAGTGATAATAACATGCGGGCCAGCCAATCCTTCCACTCGAATATTCCCAAATAGTCAGGACATCCAAACCATCACAAACAGGGCAAGGTAACGCAATATCATATATGATTTCATCGTTTTTAAAATTCTAATCCTTCCAGTTTTCGTACAAATTCTGACGGTATCATCGCGTAAATGGTGAGTCTGTCGTTTAATTTCCTTGAATTTTCCATGTATATCTGGCAGACAATTCCATTTTCTGAGATGGAGATCGGATTTAGTACCCCCCACTCGATTGTAATGCGAGGCGTAATTTCAAGTTTCCGGTTTAACTCCATTGAAGGCGCTTCCTCCAAATTCCAATAAACTGAATCAATGTTTTCAAGACGAAAAAGGTCCGAAAGCGCTTTTCGCTCTGTCGAATTTCCAACGTGAATATACTTCTCTTCCCGCCAAAAAGTGATACTCTCCCCCGCAATTGCCTTTTGGATCGTTTTTTCTACTGAGGGAAAACTGACACAGAAATCTCGGGGATTGATAACCTGACATTTTTCAAGGATTTGATGGCTTAAATAATACTGTTGCAATGCCATCAGAAACAGAATCAAAAAACAGATTCCCGAGAGAAATAATACTCGATTGCTCATAATGTCAATGTCCTTTTAATGCTCCCTGAATCAATCCCCCTTTTTAAGGTTCATCCGGCAAACGTGTACCGAAAATAATTAAAACGTGGACCGGATCAGGGTATAATGATAAAATCCTCCGCGGCTCCGCGTGAGATTTGAAAGTATCTGGTACGCACTTGTGGATGAATCCTAAATTTTATCCCGAACCCTCGCGTCCGCGGAGCCATTCAAAAGGTGATGGAACGCGAGGAGATTTACCAGGAAAAGGTGATCGAAGCGGCGGAGCAGAACGTGATCCGCGACCTCGACCGGAGCACGGCTCAACTTGGCGCCTCATCCGGGAGTACGCTGGAGAAATTGGCCTGAACCCGGCCCCGTTTTCGCTTCGGGACCTGGCTCAAATGGCAGAAGGCAGACGCAAACAGGAATGGTACCGGACAGCCGTTTCGACCTGCCTGATCGCCAACACCTGGCGCGGGAAATTCGGAGCATTAAAGGTCTCCGACTTCCCCTACTGTCACCAGCAAAAAAATATCCGCATGGCCACCCATGCGGAATGTAAAGCGTTTGCCGAGAACTTTTTCAGGCAATAAAAATGGGATATATAAGACGTCCGATCCAGATCAATATTAATACGATAATATTAAAAACAATAAAATAAAACATGAATTTATCAAATAGCGGAACATGTTTCCACTTTTTGTCAAATTCATTTTGTAACGTTTGACGTTTTTTGATTTTGGCAGTCCTCTTGTCTTCACGATACTTTGCAGTACCTGCCATGAATAATGTGCCCATGGCGCAAAGATAAACGCCCGAAAGAATCCAAGTAAACATAGGAAACCTCATGATTGATGAATTGATTATTCCCGTCAAGGCCGATTTGAAGGAAGTCAAAAAGGCCAGTAAGATTCTGATTGAGTTTCAAAAGGTATTTCATTCATTGAATGAAACTATTGATCAAAATTCTAAATTGCTAACTTCTTATGCTAATATAGCAACAGCAGTTGCTACTTCTTTTAAGACCATTCACATGGCTGTTGCAAATTATATTATAACACCTTTAGCCAGTGCTGTCAATAGTTTCGTTTCGTTAGGGGACGAAATTTCCAAAACTTCTCAAAGAATTGGTATCGGTATAGAGTTTTTGGGTGGGCTGAAATTCGCGGCAGAACAATGTGGGGCTAATTTTCAAATTGGCACATCTGACAAGTGCGTACCAGCCCCTTTTGACCCCCAGGCTTTTCAACTTGAAGTTTCTCCATCGCGAAAATGATCAACCCGGTGTTTTGGCGTCTTGTTTTGCAGTTCCAATCAAAGTGGTCAAACCAAATCATTTTAAGCCGCAAAGGACGCAAAGAGGAGAAAAGTGAAAATGATCAGGATTTCAGTGTGCCTCGTGCTGAACGGTAACAAAAAAATCTTTGCCTCCTTTGCGTTCTTTGCGGCTTAAAAAAACATTGGCGCCGCTTTCAGAACTCACGCGGAGCTGCGGAGACGCGGAGAATTAGAGAGTGCGTTTGCGTGATTTATCAACGGCGATACGGACTCCCAACCTTCCCAACGATAGAACTCCGCGGTTCCGCAGCTCCGTGTGAGATCTGCTAAAAGAGGCGCCAGACTTATGGTTTTCGCGATGGAGAAACTTCAGGCTGAACCTCCCTGAGATCAAAAGGGAGCGGTACGCACTTGCCGGATGAATCAAGTTTTTTGAGAAATCCTGAATTTCGTTCAACTTGACCTGCGTCGTAATTTACGGGGGCAGTTATGCGCCGGTAATACCTTTCAACGTGAATTCACCCCCCTTTTTCAAAAATCCAAATCTGGTATAATGGATTGAAACTGATCCCGAATCCCTTATTCACGAAAGGACCCCGAATGAACACAGTCACACTAAACGACGGAGTAAAAATCCCCCAGGTTGGTTTCGGCACGTACCAGATCCCACGTGGAAAAGCGACCGAGGACGCGGTGGCGTTTGCGCTCTCGTGCGGGTGCCGGCACATCGACACGGCCACGGCGTATTTCAACGAGGCGGACGTCGGAAAGGCCCTTCGCGCAAGTGGCCTGAAACGCGAGGACGTGTTCATCACCTCGAAACTCTGGCTTCAGGATTACGGCTACGAACCGGCCAAAAAAGGGATCGACGCCTCGCTGAGAAAGCTCGGGCTGGACTATATGGACCTCTACCTGATCCACCAGCCTTACGGCGATGTCCCGGGCGCGTGGAAGGCGATGGAAGAGGCCAAGGCCGCCGGCAAGATCCGATCCATCGGCGTGAGTAACATGACCGTGAAGATCTGGAACGCGTTCGTGCCGCAGTTCGACACCATGCCGTCAGTCAACCAGATCGAGTACCACCCGTACCAGCAGCAGAAGGCGGTCCGTGCGCTGATGGCGGAAAAGGAGACCGCCCTGGAAGCGTGGGCGCCTCTGGGTCAGGGCTGGGGCGGTTTGCTGAAGGAACCCCTCTTTGCCGATCTGGCCTCGAAGTATCAGAAAGACGTGGGGCAGATCGTCCTGCGTTTCGAGGTGCAGGAAGGCGCGATCGTCTTCCCGAAATCGGTCCATCCCGATCGGATCAAGTCGAATCTGCAGGTTTTCGATTTTGAACTCACGGAGGACGAAATGGCCGCGATCCGCGCGCTGGACAAAGGCGCCGGGATGCACGACCCCGACACGCCCGGCTTTGGCGAGTGGCTGCTCACCAAGTACGATGTGCACGCGGATGAGTAAAATCTGACTGCCAACACGATACCAGTTCCGCTTCAAACCGGGATTTAAACACGGATTTATGGGATTAAAAGGATTTTATTTTGAGAAAAGTTAATCTGCGGAAATCCATTTAATCCGTGAAAATCCGTGTTTAAATAGGAGTTTGGAACGCGACATCCCCCCCCTTTTGATTTCCTGGCCGAACTATGGCTTGGGCGCGTAATACGATGATGAACTTTTTGATGACTAAGCGTTTTGTGCTCGCCTTACTGTGCGTAATGGCGGGGCTTTTTGTGAATCCGGCGGTTGCAAACGAGCCGGCGCCAGCGAATGAGCCGCAGGTGGGGATCTTCTACTTTCTCTGGCTCGGCGAGCACGGGAAGTCCGGGCCTTATGACGTGACGAAGATCCTGGCGGCCGACCCCAACGCGGGGCACAAGCCTGACAGTCCCGTCTGGGGCGGCGTGGGGACGTACCACCACTGGGGCGAGCCGCTTTACGGCTACTACTTCTCCGACGACGAGTGGGTCGTGCGCCGCCATATAAAACTCCTCATGCAGGCCGGCATCGACTTCCTTTTTTTCGACACGACGAACGCCGCCATCTACGAGAAAAACGCCAAACTCGTCCTGAGCGTCCTGAAGGAATACCACGACGCGGGCTGGCAGGTCCCCAAGGTCATGTTCTACACCAACACGGCTTCCGGCCGGACCGTCCAGAAACTTTACGACACGATTTACGGGCCGGGCTTCGCTCGTGAGGTCTGGTACGAGCTGGACGGCAAACCCGTCATCGTGGCGAGGAAGGACGAATGCTCCACGGAAATGCAGGCGTTTTTCACCATCGTGAAGTCGCAGTGGCCCAACGAACCGTCGAAGAAAGGCGGCTGGCCGTGGATGGACTTCACGCGCCCGCAGAGGCTTTTTGAGGGCGAGGAGATCGCGGTGAGCGTGATGAACGTCTCGGTCGCGCAGCACCCGCAGCTACATTTCGGCGACAGCGCGATGTACGGCGAAACGGGAAACTGCGGCCGAGCCTTCCACAACGGCGTGAACGACCCCACCCCCGATGCGTGGAAAAAGGGGTTCAACTTTCAGGAGCAATGGGACCGGGCGTTCGAGGCGAGACCCGATATCGTTTTGGTGACCGGCTGGAACGAGTGGATCGCCGGGCGCTGGCGGGGAAGTCCGGACCGGCCGATCATGTTCGTGGACTGCGCGAATTACGAGTATTCCCGCGACATCGAGATGATGCGCGGCGGGTACGGCGACAGTTACTTCCTCCAGCTTCGCGAGAACGTCCGGAAGTTCAAGGGGATCACGGACGACGAGACTCCAAACCCGCCGGATCAGCCGAAACGTTTCCGCTGCTTCGCCGATTCCGCGATGCCCCGGGACCACGCCGGCTACGGCACGACCTACGTGAATCGTACGCAGCGCAACGCGCCGGAATGGATCGACGTGACGCACGACGCCCGGAACGTCACGTTCGTGGTGAAGACGCAAAAACCCATCACCGGCAAAGAGGGCGAGGGAGATTTCATGCGGATCCTGGTCAACGGGAAAGCCGTCAACCACCTCGGCAAGACGCAGATCGACGGCGACGTGATGACGCTCAGCGTGCCGCGCAAGGCGCTGGGGCTTCCTGACGGCGAATTCCGTTTCGACTTCAAATTCGTGGACTCGACGGAGCCGTGCCTTGACCCGCTCGACTGGTACGACCACGGCGTAGTGGAACCGCTCGGCCGCGTCGCGTTCCACTACCGTGGAAAGTGAGGTGGAAAACGTGAACTACAGAATCATCGACAAAGAAACGTACTACCGCAAGGGCGTTTTCCGGCACTTCACGGAGGATTGCAAGTGCTCCACCTCCATGACGGCGAGACTTGATGTTACCGATCTGGCGGCGTATTCCAAAGGGACCAATACCCGGTTTTACCTCAATTTCCTGTACATCCTCTCGAAGGTTTTGAACTCCCGCGACGATTACAGGATGGGCTATAACTGGAAAACCGGGGAGCTGCTCTGCTTCGACGTGATCCATCCCACGCAGTATGTTTTTCACGAGGATACCGAAACGTTCACGCTTGTTTATTCCACCTACTGCGAGGATTACGAAACGTTCTACACCCACGCCCTTGAGGACGTGGAAAAGGTCAAAAAGACCCGCGAATACGGCCTGGATCCGGCCAATCACCCGAACTGGTTCAACGCTTCGTACATTTCCTGGCTTTCCTACGACTCGCTGAACATCGAGCTTCCGGACGGGTATTTGTACTTTTTGCCGATCATCAACTGGGGGAGGTACCGCGAGGAAAATGGCCGGCTTCAAATGCCCGTGACGGTGCGGCTGAACCATGCGATCGCGGACGGTTTTCACATCGCCAACGTTTATCGGCTTTTAGAGAAGGAAATCGGTATTTTTTGCCATGGTGCGAAAAAATTAGGAGTTAGGAGTTAGGAGTTGCGCTTGCGCGTAACGTCGCCTTCCGAAAGAGTTTAACCCGTTAAAAGCCGAAGGCTTTTCCAACTCCTAACTCCTCACTCCTAACTAAAAAAACTCCTAACTACTCCGAAGGAGGAAATGACCATGAAAGAGACCCTGATCTGGCTACTCACGATGCTCCCCACGAGCCTGCTTTTCACCGGCATCGGTATTTTCGCGATGCTGCGCAAGAAGCCGATGTGGTTCTGGTCGGGAACCACCGTCAGCGAAGACGAGATCACCGATGTCCCCGCCTACAACCGCGCGAACGGGATCATGTGGATCGCCTACTCCCTGATTTTCTGGGCCAGTACGGTCCTCGGCCTTTTTCAGATCGAAGCGGCCTCCATCTGCCTGATGGTGGGCTGCGTCGCCGGGAGCCCCGTCCTGATCCTCGCCTACACCCTGATCTACGCCAAATACCGGCGGAAATGAGGGAACGATTAAAAGTACCGAAAACTTCATCAAAAGGAACAAACCATGAAACTCGAAGCCGCTGATTACCTCCCCAGCCCCGCCACGCCCGAACTGATCCGGGAACTTCTCGCCGATGACCGCAAGCGCGGGGAGTACATGATCCTCGACAAAGACGACGGCAACGACTTCCTCCAGATCGCCGGCGACTGCGCGAAAGACGGTTTCCACATCGAATACCGCGAGGGCGAGCAGATGTTTTGCCTCCCCAACAGCGTTTCCCAGGCCGAGGCGGAGAGCATTTTCCTCGAGTACCTCAGCGGCTCGGACGGCTGGAAAACCCGTTTCCCGTGGGAGCCGATGGAGATCCCGAAGCATACTGGCCGCAACGTCCTGATCGTCGCCCTCGTGATCGTTTTCCTGTGCCTGTACCTCGCGGCCAAGTTCCACTCCCTCATGCACTGATTTCCCTGAAACCTAAAACCAACCGATGAACAACATAAAGCCCAAAACCACCTCCACCCTTCTGACCAAAGTGACCCAGGCCCTCCGTGGGCATGCGTTTGGGATCGCCGTCCTCCTTTGCGCGGCGGCGGCCCTCATTTTCCCCGAGGCGTTCCTCTCCTGGGGAGGGGTGAAACTCACTACCCTGGTCGTTCCCGCCATCCAGATCATCATGTTCGGCATGGGAACGACGCTCGCCCCGGCGGACTTCGTTCGCGTCGTCAAGCGTCCGTGGGCGGTGGGGATCGGCGTCGGGCTACAGTTCCTCATCATGCCGTTGGTGGGTCTGGCGTTGGCGAAGATCTGCGGTTTCCCGCCCGAACTGGCCGCAGGCTGTGTGCTCGTCGGGTCGGTCGCAGGGGGCACGGCCTCGAACGTCATCGCGTTTCTTGCCAAAGCCGACGTGGCGCTCTCGGTCACCATGACGTGCTGCTCCACCCTGCTCTCGCCGTTCATCACGCCCGTGGCCATGAAAGTCCTCGCGGGGTGCTTCATCGAGATCGACGTCCTGAAAATGATGATCGAGATCCTGAAAGTGGTCGTGGTCCCCATCGCCGCCGGTGCGGTCGTCCACTATCTTTTCCGTGAGCAATTCGCCCGGCACAAGAGCGCTTGTGACCGTGCACTCTCCCTTTTGTCCATGATCGGGATCTGTTTCACGATCACCGTCATCACCGCCCCCTGCCGCAGCGTTTTGTCCTCGGCCGGTCCTCTGCTCGTCGCGGCGGCGATCGCCCACAACGTCATCGGCTACCTGGGCGGGTACTGGATCACGCGCCTGACCGGACGCTTTACGCACCTCGGCGAGACGGAGGCACGAACCGTCGCGATCGAGGTCGGAATGCAGAACAGCGGCCTGGCTTCCGCCCTTGCCGTAGGGCTTCTCCATAGCCCGGTCACTGCGCTTCCCGCCAACATTTTCTCGATCTGGATGGACTTCTCCGGCTCCCTGATCGCGAATTGGTGGGGCCGCCACCCCGCGGATTGAACATCGTCCCGCCGCGAGGTAAACCTCGAAGTCTTACTGGATCCGGAAACTCTCGAAATGAATATTCCGGTCGTCGCGGGTTTTCGGGTCCCAGAGGTCGTTGGTGAACTGGAGACTGATTTCATGCTCGCCCGCCGGGATTTCCACGTCGGGGGAAATCGTCCAGTCGCGTACGTCCTCCGAGTCGAGATCAAACTCGCCGATCACCTTTCCGTCCAGACGCAGATTCACGTGCGGGTACTCGCCCATGCACTGCGAGCCCGAGGCACGCAGCATGAACGTCCTGTGGCCGGGCTGGAGGAACGTCACGTTTTGAACGAGCGAGCCGTTCGTACCCCAGCCGAGCGTCGGAACGCCACGGGTTTCCGTGACCTTCCACGGTTTCGGGCCGTTGCGCTGCTCCCAGTCGGACGGGCCGAGCAGCGTCCCACCCAGAAGAAGCCGGGCAGAAATTCCCGCTCCCGAGAGGATCGAACGAATGTAACGGTCCGCGCGCGACGTCGGTTCGTCCGGGGCGAAGCACTTCACGCAGTCGATCACCCAACCGGGCGCGATGCGAGCGGCTACCGTGGGTTCCAGAAGCGTTTCGATTTTCAGAGAGTCACTCCCCTCGATCCGTTTCAACGGAATCAGACGCACGCCGCGGAAGTAAAGGTTTCGGTCCTCACGCGTGACAGGGTCCCAGAGGTCGTTCGTGAACGTGATGGAAAGCCGCTGCTTCCCGCCGGCGCACTTCACGAAAAGGCCCTTTTTCTCGTACTGCGGGAGCATTTCAACGATCCCGGCCGGGTGGGAATCCAGACGAACGTCGAGGATGCAGCCCACGCCCTGGAGCGTCGTTCCGCGGCCCTCGATCTCGAGAAACGCCCACCCCTGCGGGCAGTCGATCTCCGTTTCGAGCGTTTGGTTCACTCCGACGAAAAGCGAGTTTTCCTGCTCGACCACGTGATGGGGGCGCTCCCGATTGGAGGCGAACCGGTCAAATCCGTAAAATGGGACCGACTCCCTTTGATCGAAATCGGGCTCGAACGGCATGATCTGCCAGTCGGCGACCTGCAGGACCGGCGTCATTTGGCGATTCGTCAGCCCCTTGCGGCTTCCCGTCCAGTACAGATCGCACGACGTACATGCGGCCAGACCCGCTTTCGGGAAATCTTCGCAGGCGGGACTGGCCTCTTTCCGAATGACCGGCCCGTGGAACGGCTGGAGAGAAACCGAGGCCGGGAGGACCGACTTCCATTTCGGAAGGTTTTCGGGGGTTAGGCCGAATAGAACGAACTGCTCGCCGGGACGCGGTGAAACCGGTTCGGAGGCGGCGTTGACGAGGGTCAGAGCTTCCGGAGCATCCTCGCGTGATGTGACCTCGAAACCAAGCCGGGCCATAGTTTTCTGGATCTGGCCGGTGGGGTCGATGACCGCCAGTTTCCGTTGCGGGGTCTGGGGCAAATCGTCCTGGAGGAAACGCTCAAGCCAGGCCGCCATGGACGGTGAACTGTACCAACGCTCCGAGACCGGGAACTGGCAGAGGATCAGGTTCCGGTGGCGCAAAATCGGGCAGTACTCGAACCCATTCGGGCCGCCCAGACGGACCTGGTTTCCGTTGAGGACGTACGGTTCAAAGGCCGCGTTTTCCGGGAAAAGGAACGGGTGGTGAACCGCCGGGTACTCGGTAAATGCCGTGTTTCGCGGGTCGCCGACCGTCGTTTGGGCCTGATGGACCGGGAAAAGCCCCGCCGGGTATTCGTCCTGTTCCAGAATGATCACTTTGTGGGTCGGATCGCCCAGAAATTCGTTCAATTTATCGACGAACGAGCTGGCCCCCACGACAAAACGAGGATTTTCCGCCTTTTGCTCCGCCGCGGCCAAAACCTGAAGCTGGTTTTTCCCGATGATGAGCGCCGAGGCCTGCGCCAGGGCCGGGTCGTTCAGGTCCTTGACCTCCACCGCGCCCAAACCTTTGGCGAGATCGGAGTCTCCCAGAACCACGACGCTCTGCGCATAGGGAACGGTTTTCGTGTAGTCGGCTCGCTGGGCGACCAGAATTTCGACTTCCCGCTCCACTTTTCCTTCCTCAAGGAAGAAATGGTCCTCACCTTTCGGGAGCAAGCCTCCGGTTTTCGACCAATCCGGGTTCCACTCCGGCTTTTCCGAACGGACCGCCTTGTGCGTCAGCGTGATCCTGAATCGATTCTTTTTTATGAGGGACGCGGGAATATCCAGAGGGATCCGTCTGCGTTCTGCCGGGCCGAGAACTTCGACGCCGGTTTTCCCGCCCACGCCAAACTTCACCTCACGCGGGCAGTCGGAATCGTTCACGAGCCATAAATTTCCCTGAATCACCGTCTCCGCGAAGGCTTCCGCCGGAAGCGGCTCGAGAATAAAATTGACTGGTTCGTAAGCGTCCCGGACGGCAGCGTAGCGGGGGTTTTTCTCGCTTTCCATCTCCGGTGCGGGCGAGTACTCCGTGATGACCCAGGGACAAAGGCCCGTCACGCCAGCGGCGCGGTAGGCGGGGATCTGCATCGACCAGGTTTTTCCTTTCGCCCGGCCGTTCACCCAGCCGAATTCCTCTGAGTACGCCCCGTCACCCAGGACGAGCGAGTACGGGTCGTTCCGCGTGAAGTGCTGAATGTGCAGGAACTCGCCGATGTAGAATGGCTTTTTGCGGTCCCACTTCCAGAACTCGTTCGGGTAGCAGGCCATGAATTTTCCGTCGTCCATCCACCAGCAGTCGTGCGGCCAGTTCTGGTCCTCGTTCCCGGGCCGGATCCCTGCGTAGTCCATCGGGTAGTGCGTGTTCACGACGTCGGCCACGCCTTCCGGGTCCATGTCGCCGTCGTAGGAAATCGGGCGCGTGGAGTCGAACGTTTTCGCCTTTTTGCCCACCTCAGCAAAAACGTGCATCAGGTTCGGCAAAATGCTCTCACCGCCGCAGTGCGCGATCTCGTTTTCCATCGAGAGGAAGCAGAACGACGGATTGTTCCGGTGCTTTTTCTGGAGAGCCCGAATGTGGTGGTCGTAATTCACCCAGAATTCCGGATCTTCCAGCGCGTAGGAATGGCACCAGCAGAAGAACGCGCCTTCCAGGATCAGGAGCATGCCCGTCTCGTCGGCCGTTTCGATCCACTCTTTCGGCCAGATGTTCGCGTGGAGGCGCATGCAGTTAATATTCGCGCGGCGCAGACGCCGAAAAGTATCGAGTGGATCCTTGAATCCGCCCGGATGCGCGGCGGTCCCAAGAGCACGGAACGGTACTCCGTTCAGGACGAACCGGTCGCCATCGCACCAGATCTCGCGGAAGCCGAAACGCTCGCGGTGGGTCAGAAAGTCGCCGAGTTTCACGTCCATGAAGTAGAGGAACGGGTCGCGGGGAGACCAGACGCGCGGGTTTTTCCACGGTTCCTCAAAATGAACGGTTTGGGATTGACCCGCCAAAACCGAAACTGATGAGTGGAACTCAATCAAGGATTTTTGGGGATCATCCGGGTCCGGGACCGAAACCGTCACGGGGGCCGAAACTGCTTTCCCGGTCAGGTTTTTGACCTCGAGATCGACCGTGATCTTCTTCTCGCGCCACGACGTCTGAATGAAAAGGTCCTCGAGTTTCAGTGTGTCGCGGACCTCAAGCGTCACTTTCCCGCGCAGGCCCACATTGGAAAAACCGTGCGAACCTACCGGGGCCATGACGTTTCCCTGGAAAAGCTCGGCGGTACGGTGGCCGACCTCGGTTTTCAGCGATTCGGGCGGGTTCTTCGTGATGGCCGTCACGCCTTCGACGCGGATCAGGATCGAGTGTTTGCCACCATCGCGGACGAGATTCGTCACATCCAGCTCAAACGGTTCCGCGCCGCCGGTGTAGTGTCCCGCGTCTTTGCCGTCGATCCAGACCTGGGCGCCAAACTTGACCCACTCGAAAGCGAGAAACGCACGCTGGGAGTCGGTGAGTTTCGGCGAGTCAAAACTGGTGCGGTACCAGCAGATCAAATCGGGGTGGGAGGTCCAGGAGGTCAGGCCGTCGGTCTCCCACTGGATAGCTTCCGGCCCAGCGTTCTGCAGGTCCTCCCACGTGCGGACGGTCCCCGAGCGAAAGGATTCCCAACCGGTCAGATCGACGTCGATCGATTCCGCGTCGAGGGTAGAAAAAGCGGAAATCAGTAGAATGAGGGGCAAAAGTCTGGAAAAAAGTTTCATAAAAACCTTCTTTTCTGGATGAAAGGTTTGGGGTGAGGAAATCTGATTCAAGATTAAGGAGGGGCTTCTTAAAGAAGTTTCAGGGGAGTAACTTTGGGACGGCGCCAATAACGCCGTCCCTGAAAGAATCATTTAATCTCAAATTTCCCGGTCGGTTTCGTACCGGGGAACACGGCGTTCAGGTCCGCACCAGCTGGGAGGGTGATCGTCGCGTTCTCGCACTCGAAATTCCCTGTGACGTCAAGCGTCACACCCGGTTTCACGACGATTTGAGCGTTCTTCACGACGTAATTCCCGTCGATTTTGGCTTTTCCGACCGGTTCAAAAACGCCGCCTTCCTGAACGAATGAGTCGTCCGCCATGTAACCTTTCGCGAGGATCGTTTCGGCGCGGAGCGTGCCACCCTTCATCTGGATCGGAGCTGCAACCAGTCCCGAGTACGGAATGGCCGGGTCGCTCAAAACGTTCAGTTCGCCGCCGCTGAGGAAGAACATCGGGGTGAGGTTCCTGGTCATATTCGAAATGCGAGGCGTGTTTACGGTTCCGCCTTCGAGGTAGTACTCGCCCGTCCCGCCGGTACGCAGTTCCTCGGAATCCATGCGAGTACCGCCGAACTGGATGCCGGCGCAGTAGTCCGCGATCTTTTCCTTGGAAAAACCTTCGATGAAGCCCGGGTTGGTCCGGTAGCCCCAGGCGCTCTGCGTGCCGCGGATGTTCGCTGTGCCTCCGGTCTGACGGACGGTGCTGTTGGCGGAGTAAAAACCGATGACGAACTGGCCGTCCGCGCGGAATTCACCACCGGAAATCTCGAGCAGCCCCTTTCCCGCCGAGCCAAGCGAAAAGCCGCGTTTGGTCCAGAAAAGACCGTCTTTCAGGGCGTACTCGGTGGAACCTTTGCCCGATTCACCGAAGAGCAAATTGGCGCAAGCGACCACTTCTCCACCAGTCTGTTCACCGAAAGACTCGCCGGAGTGTCCGAAACCCAATGCGCCAAGGACGTTCACGTGGGATTTGCCTTCGATTTTCAGCGTTCCTTTGCTTCCCTCGGCGTCACCAATCGAGAGAGAAATCGTCGTCAAGTCGGCGTCTTTGAGCGTCAGAGTGCCGGCAGAATTCGGGGCCTCACCGAGAATGACCGAGGAAGAGTTCAGCACCGTTCCCAGACCAAGAGAGAGCGAACCGGCGCCTTCTTTTCCAATTTGAACGCCGAATATCTGGGCCTTCTTCGCCAGGACAACCGAGAGTTCACCCTGCGAATCCGCGTCGGCGCCGAGCGTCAGGGATTCCAGCAGAAGATCGCTTCCGCTCAAACGGGCTTTTGCGGCCGGGTGAGCTTTCGTCCCGATGTTCACGTTTGAGGCTTTTTTCGGGGCGAAATTCATCGCGTCGGTGAAATCGGAGCTTTGCGCGGCACCCGTCCACTCGCACGTTTCCTCGTTCGGACTGCTCAATGCCAGACGCATCAGGTCGGGACGGTCTGTCGTCACGCTGTCAACACCCCAACTGATGAGCTTGCGCATGACTTTCAGATCGTTCACGGTCCAGATCCAGCAAACCACGCCTTCGTCGTGGGCGGCTTTGATGTGCTCTTCCGTCATTCCGTCGAAGTACATGATGTCGATCAGCCCAGCTCCAGCGGCCTTCGTTTTGCGGCAGAAGTTCCGAACGTCCTCGGGTGTTTCGAGCTTCCCGGCCAGATACGCGGTCGGGACCTTACTGTTCGCGCAGACGGTCTGGACGGCCTCGTAGCTGAACGAAATGATGAACGCTTTGTCGAGCATGTCCGCTTTTTTCAGTTCATCAAGCACGCCCATGGCGGCTTTCGCGTCTTTGATCTCAATGACCGGGTAGCATCCGGGGCACTGCTTATGCGTTTCGAGGGCCTGAGCCAACGTCGGGATCTTTTCATTCTCGTAGCCCGGTTTTCCGTTCGGGACACAAACGTCTTTGAGCTGGTCCCAGGAAGAATCTCTCATCGGAAGATCGACTTTTCCTTCGGAGGTGCGTTTGGTCGTGCCGTCATGCATCAGGCAAACGACGCCGTCCGTCGTGATGTACACGTCGCACTCGCTTCCACCCGCTCCGGCTTCCCATGCTTTACGGATCGAGGCGCAGGTGTTTTCGGGCGCGATGGCAGAAAAGCCACGATGACCGACCGTCTTGGGAATTTCCAGAGCCGAGGCAGTGGAGACGGCCAAGAAAATAAACAAAATGGTGAGGATTGATGTGTGCTTCATTGTAAAACCTTTCATTCCTGCTTGATATGAGCAAGTTTCAATATTGTATCCAGATTTTCAATTGATAATCGGTATTTCCGACTCAGAGGTCGTTCAGATCTCGCGTTTCCACGACTTTTCCGGTCAACACCGACGTGAACCCGTTGTGTTCGTCAGGTTCGCGTCGGTGAAGCCAGAACTTTTAGGGGCTTGGCAATTCTCAGTTTTCTGTGGTGGAAGCCTTGAGCGCTTCGGCCATCAGGTCGGGACGGTCAGTCGTCACACTATCGACACCCCAGCTGAGCAGTTTCTTCATGACGTTCAGATCGTTCACGGTCCAAATCATACAAATCATGCCTTCGTCGTGGGCGGCTTTGATGTGCTCGGCGGTCATTCCGTCAAAGTACATGATGTCGATCAGCCCAGCGCCGGCGGCCTTCGTCTTGCGGCAGAAGTTCCGAACGTCCTCGGGCGTTTCGAGTTTCCCGCCCAGGAACGCTGTCGGGACCTTGCTGTTGGCGCAAACGGTCTGGACGGCCTCGTAGCTGAACGAAATGATGAACGCTTTGTCGAGCATGTCCGCTTTTTTCAGTTCTTCAAGAACGCCAAGGGCGGCTTTCGCGTCCTTGATCTCAATGACCGGGTAGCATCCGGGGCACTGCTTGTGAGTTTCGAGGGCCTGGGTGAGCGTCGGGATCTTTTCATTCTCGTAGCCCGGTTTTCCGTTCGGGACGCAAACGTCTTTGAGCTGATCCCAGGAAGAATCTTTCATCGGAAGATCAACTTTCCCGCCGGAAGTGCGCTTGGTCGTACCGTCGTGCATCAGACAGATGACCCCGTCCGTTGTGATGTACACATCACACTCGCTTCCACCCGCTCCGGCTTCCCACGCTTTGCGGATCGAGGCGCAGGTGTTTTCGGGCGCGATGGCAGAAAAGCCACGGTGACCGACCGTCTTGGGAATTTCCAGAGCCGAGACGGTGGAGACGGCCAAGAAAATAAACAAAATGGTGAGGATTGAGGTGTGCTTCATTGTAAAACCTTTCATTCTTGATTGCCCGACATCCTCGTCGGCGTTCAAATCAGTTCACTTCGACTTTTGTTCCATTCTTTGCAAAAAAGTCTTTCTCAAACTTTTGAGCTGCTTCTTTGGAAATATTGTTTCCTTCCATAATCGTGAGAGTTTTCAGGTTTGGCATATTCATAAAGGCGGGGAGACAGGCGTCTGTCAATTCCATGTCCTTGATCAAAAGCCAGTGGAGTGACTTCATTTGACCCAAAACTTTCATGTCTTCATCTTTCAGTTTGCAACCGCTCATGTTCAGGATTTTCACGTGAGTAAGTTTCAGAATTTTATCCAGGTTCTCGCCCGAAATGTCGGTATTCTCGACGTACACTCCATCCAGATTCTGCATTTCCGAGATGTTTTCGAGAGACTTGGAGGTAATACCATGGTTACCCTGAATGTTCAGTGATGTGCAGCGATCCAGATTGACCCAGTGATCTGTCTGATCATCAGTCAGGTTTGAGTCTGCGGCGTTCATCGCATTGAGGTAAATCAGTTTACCCATAAGCTCATGGGCTTCGTCACAGTTCGTTTCCGCCGTCAAATGAACGACATTTCCCATTTTCGTCATTGTGTCACGGATCACAATCGCTCCGAGTTTTTCCAAAGCGGCACACGTTTTCGCGTCTTCTTCCCTGAGAGCGTCCGGGATTTTGTCCGGGTCCACAATCATCAGATCGTCCGGGGCCGCAAAAGGATTATCGATTTTCAGTTCACTCAGGGTCGTGTCACGCCACTCGATGAACCATTTTGGCTGAGCGATGTTGACATACGCGACAAAAACCGTTACCCCCAAGAGGAGGATCAAAAGGACTATCAAAAGATTGTAACTGCGTGCGGAAGGATCTTTCATTATAGGGTCTCCATTTTCCACGATTTATGAATTTGAATTCTATTTCCCGACTTGTAATTTACTCGATAAAAACTCCAATTTTACGAAACTTCTCGTAACGTTTCTCAAGCAGTTCCTCAATGGGTTTTTTCGCCAGCTCACGCAGTGAGGTCCTGAGGTATTTCTTGAGGTTCCCGGCCATAAGCCGAGGGTCACGATGCGCACCGCCGAGGGGTTCCGGAATAACCGCGTCCACGATACCCAGCTCCTTCAGGTCTTTGGAAGTGAGGTGGAGCTGTTCGGCAGCCTGGACACGATACTCCTTGCTTTTCCAGAGGATCCCAGCGCAACCTTCCGGACTGATGACGGAGTAGTAGGCGTGTTCCAGAATCGCCACACGGTCTCCGACACCAATTCCAATCGCTCCGCCGGATCCTCCCTCACCGATCACCACACAGATGATGGGCGTGTGGAGGCGTGACATTTCGAACATCCCTTCGGCGATGACCCACGCCTGACCGCGTTCCTCAGCTTCGACTCCCGGCCACGCGCCCGGCGTATCGATCAGGGAGATAATCGGAAGATGGTATTTCGCAGCCATTTGCATCTTCTGGAGTGCCTTACGGTACCCTTCCGGTTCGGCGCAGCCATAACGGCACTTTGTACGTTCATTCAGATTTTTGCCCTTCTGATGCCCCACGACCATGCAAGGGATCCCGTCCAGTTTCGCCCAGCCGGTAATAATCGCAGGATCGTCACCAAAAAAACGATCGCCATGCAACTCCACAAACTCGTCAAAGGCCAAATTCAAATAGTCACTCGTCTGAGGACGATTTGGATGACGGGAAACCTCAACCGTTTCCCACGGCTGGAGGTTCTGATATATGCTGCGTTTTAAGTCAACCAGTTCTTTGCGAAGACGTTTGATGGAGTCTTTAACATCCGGCGAGTCACCAGCGTTTTGCTCCATTTCCTCCAATCGGGATTCGAGTTCGTAAATCGGCTGCTCAAATGAAAGTTGAATATCCATTTCCATATTAAACGGTTCTTGTCTCCTGATTCTATTGGATTCCTGAAAGGTCAATACGATAAAATGCTTATTTTGTCCCTCGTTTTTCCGGGGTTTTGATGAAAATCTTCATCTCCTTCAGGGCATTGTAAACCTCGTGTGTACTGGAAGGCCGCTCGGAAGGGGACTTGGCCATGCACTGACGCAGGAGTTTCGTGAATTCCTCCGTCAAGTTCGGATTAATTCCGTCCGCGGCGGGAACGGGAACATTCAAATGTTGATGCGCAAGTTGATTGAAATTTTCGCCCGCAAAGGGGGGGACACCTGTTGCCATCTCAAACCAGATACACGCCAGCGAGTAAATATCGGAACGCTGATCGCGCCCCTCACCCCGAATCTGCTCTGGCGCGAGGTAACGTCCACGCTGCGGAACTTCATCGGAACCAAGCAGCCGGGACCACAAATGATTTGGCCTTTGCGCGAAAAGGAACTCGATGAGCCGTGTATCATTTGTTTCCGGATTCACCATGAAAACGTCCGGGGAAAGGTCACGATGGACCCACCCATAAGAGTTAAAACAGGCAAGAGCCTCTGCCATATCTTCCACAATCTTATGGACGCGCCAGCCGTACGTTTCCACCCCTTCGCTCAAAACGTCCCGGAGAGGTAGGAATGGAACCCACTCCATCACGAGAAAAGTTTCGCCTTTTTCCTGAAGGAAATCATACATCTCGACGATCTTTGCGTGATGGATTTCCCGGCCAATGACATATTCCTTCCGAAGGGCGTCGATAACACGACGGTCCCGCTTCAAATCCTCCACCGGCATTTTGATCGCTACCGGGATTTCCAGAAGCGAACTGTAACCCTGCCAGAGCTGGGTCATGGAGCCGACGCAAACGCATTTAATGAACTGGTATGAACCAGCGGAAGTAAAAGCCATAAGGTAAAACGTTCCTGAAATTACGATGAATCATCCTCAATTCTTTGATTTTACCAAATTCGGGATTTTTTACAAGGTGGCCCCCCCCTTCCAAGCCCATTTATTTTCAGTATAATAAACGGAAGTTTTTACATTATTCATTCTAAAGGAATAAAATCATGCAAATCACTAAAAAAATTGGCTTCATTGGTGCGGGGCAAATGGCCACCGCTCTTTCCAAAGGTTTCGTTTCCAAGGCGGGCGTCCCGGCTGAAAATATCATCGCCGCAGACGCGTTCGAGTCCAGCCGCGAAAAATTCACCGCCGCGACGGGGATCCAGACCACCGATTCCAACGTGGACGTGGTGGAGGACTGCGACGTGATCGTTTTGTCGGTTAAGCCGCAGGTTCTGCAGGATGTCATGGATGAGATCGCGCCCTACATCACGCCGAAGCACCTCGTCATTTCCATCTGCGCAGGCATTCCGCTCGCCAAACTCGCCGCCGGACTTGGGGAGCAGACCCGGCTGGTGCGCGTCATGCCGAACACGCCGTGCCTGATCGGTCAAGGCGCCATCGCTTTCTGCAATTCCGAGACCGTGACGGAAGAAGATTTCGAGATCACCTGTGACCTGCTCAAGAGCGTCGGCCGCTGCTTCCACGTCGGCGAGCACGTGATGGACGCGGTGACGGGGCTTTCAGGCTCCGGTCCGGCGTATGTCTATCTGATCATCGAGGCGTTGACCGACGGCGGAGTCATGATGGGCCTGCCCCGTGACGTGGCCCTGACCCTTGCGGCCCAGACCGTGCGCGGAGCCGCCGCGATGGTACTCGAAACGAAAGAGCATCCAGGCGTTTTGAAAGACCGCGTCACCTCCCCCGCCGGAACGACCATTGCCGGAATGCGCGAGCTGGAATCCCACGGCGTCCGCGCCGCCATGTACGAAGCGGTCATCGCCGCCACGAAACGCTCGGCGGAACTCGGCAAAAAATGAATTTTTTGAGTTAGGAGTCAGGAGTGAGGAGTTAGGAGTTAGGAGTTAGAAAAGCCTTCGGCTTTTTAATGATTGAAGTCTTTCTGAAGGCGATGTTACGCGAAGCGTCAACTCCTCACTCCTCACTTCTAACTCCCAACTTCCTTCCCCCCTCTAACTCAAGGAGAATCTCATGCTTAAATCCCATTTTGTGCGGCTGGCCTCTCTGGCGGTCGCGGTTCTGGCGTGCGTCTGGGCTTCCAGCGTCATGGCCGAAGTCAAAGTCACGAATGCGTTCACCGATAATGCTGTCCTTCAGCGCGGCGTTCCGGTCTGCGTCTGGGGCACGGCGGCCCCCGGTGAAAAAGTCACTGTCACGTTCCACGGAAATTCCGTCGAAGCCACCGCTTGCGAGGCGGGCTGCTGGAAAGTCCAACTCCCCGCGATGGACGGGTCTTTCGAGGGCCAGGACCTCGTCATCAAAGGCGCGGCCAATGAAATCGTTCTGAAGAACGTGGTCGTCGGCGAAGTCTGGATCTGCTCCGGCCAGTCCAACATGGAAATGCCGCTGAACTCGTGGGGCCAGAGCCGCGCGCCCAAAGGCCAGCCTTTCGTTCCACGTCTGGCCTGCACGGAAGAAGAGCTGAACGGCGATTTCAGTTTCGTCCGTTTTAACCGCGAGCAACACGAAACCTCCGCTGAAGAAAACAAAGACGTGCACTCCGCCGGCTGGCAGCTCTGCAAAGACGGCGCCCAGAAAAACTGCACGGCCTGTGGTTTCCACTTTGCCGTCGCAATTTCCAAGGTCCTGAACGTCCCGGTCGGTCTGATCGACTCGAACTGGGGCGGAAGCAACATTAATAGCTGGATCCCGGACTACGGCTGGAATCTGGTCCCCGAAACGGTCCAGCCGGGCAAAGACCTTCTGGCGAAACGCGCGGCGGACATGGCGGCGGGTCAGCCGTGCGGCTACCACCACGCTGGCGGGATGTACTACGCGATGCTCGCCCCGTGGAAGAACTACACGGTCAAGGGCGCGCTCTGGTATCAGGGCTGCTCCAATGCCGGCGAGGGCGAATTCTACTACTTCAAGCAGAAGGCCATGATTCTCGCGTGGCGTCAGATCTGGGGCGACATTCCGTTCTATTGGGTCCAGCTCGCCAACTTCATGGCCGAAGACCCGAATCCGAACGCGGCCGGCTGGGGTTTCGTCCGTAACGGCCAGACGATGTGCATGGAAGTTCCGAAGACCGGTCAGGCGGTCATCATCGAAGCCGGCGAGGCTGGCGACATTCACCCGACCGACAAATGGGACGCCGGAAACCGTCTCGCCCGCTGGGCGCTGGCCAAGGATTACGGAGTTCAGGGGATCGAGTGCTGCTCGCCGATGCTCGAGAGCGTGGCGTTTGACGGCGCGAAAGCGATCGTGAAGTTCAACCACGTCGGCGGCGGTCTGGTCGTTGCGAAGAACACCGAGCGCGAGGGGATCACGTGCATCGAAGGCACGCCGAACTGCTTCGCGGTGGCTGGCGAGGACAAAAACTTCCACTGGGCCGAGGCGAAGATCGTCGGTGAAGACTCCGTCGAGCTGACCTGCGCCGACGTCCCGGCTCCGAAGTACGTCCGCTTCGCGTTCCAGAACAATCCGAAAGATTTCAACCTCTACTCCAAAGACGGCCTGCCTGCCACGCCGTTCAGAACGGATAAATAAATACGGGGACGACGCTTCCAGCGTCGTCAGCAATCTTGTAGGGAATTGAATGTTAAATGGGAGGCGCGTAATTCCGGCCACCGGCCTTCATTACCGACTCCCACTCCATCATCGTAAAGTGAAATTTACGGTGGCATAACTGCAACCGCTCGCCTAGCCCTGCACTGGCGCATGCTGCAGATCCGTCTCGCAGTATGCTTGAGTACGCGGTTATCGCCTCGAAATCGCTACAATTCCAGCCCATCACGCTCTGCCACATCGCCTGAGTGACTTCCGTCTCAAGAAGCCAGAACCCCTTGGTTATTTTTACCTTGTGTACCGGCTTTTCAAAATCGTATTTATCCCCGCCCATCATAAACTCTCCCGGCGGACACCAGCGGAAAGCGTATTCGATCCCGTCCGCAGTCAGAACGATTCGGTCCCCAACATTCGGGTCAGAAGGAAGTTCGTCGGCCCAACTACAGGATACCATAAAGATCCCCAAAAGCAAAAGGGCAAGGGCAGAAAACCGTTTTTTCATAATTCACCTCCAAGGAAATCTTTCTCATTTAATTCGGCGGGCAAGAAAAAATCAAGTGGGAGAGGTTTCGTCATCCGGCCCCTGGAAAGACTTTTCGAAGCCGAATCTATTTTCCTTTTCGCTGGAACGTGACTTCGCCGCCGTTTGCCAACGCGGTCTTTTCAACTCCGACGAGCAGGTGCGGGGAGAAAAACGCGGACTCGGACGGCACGCCCTCGCGGGTGTACTGGACGACCAGCCCGTTTTTGTCTGGCTCGACCAACTCGACCGTATAGTTCCACGGCGTATTTCCCCATTCGATCCAGTAAAGGATCGCGTGATCGTTGAAGTAATCCGGACTGATGAACTTTTGCCTGGAAAACATGACCGCCGCGGGATGAAAGAGCGCTTCGAACTGCTCGTGGGTCGTACAAATGCCGAACTTGCAGTTTTGCCCCTTTTCCGGGTGGATCGTGTTCAGGACGAAATAAGATTTGAACGTTTCAAACGGGATGGCCGCGGAAGGTGCGTCCGCCAAAACGGAGGCGGTCATTCCCAAAGCGATGGCCGAGGCGATAAATTCTCTTCGATTCATGGATCAGTCTCCTGGAAGGTAAACTTACTATTGGGTACAAATGCATATTCAGAAAGGCAGCCTGCGACACTTTAAATCGGGAAGGCTAACAAGAGGAGCGTTGACCGTAACGGCCCAGCCAGAACGGGCTTTTTTTATCGCCCGTCCTGATGGAGGATCATTGGCAGACATTACAGGCACATACGGAAAATGGCCTCGACGTCGGTCGGGGTCAGGGTCGTGAAGGAGTCGAGCGTCCCTTTCTCGCCGCAGGCTTTTTTGGCCATGACCGCGAAGTGCGTGTCGTCGATGCCCAGGTCGGAAAGGCGGCTCTTGAGGCCAAGCGTCCCGAAAAAGAACTCTTCAAGCGCGGCAATGGCGGCCTTTGCGCCTTCCATCGGTCCCAGCGACGGATTGACCCCCATGACCCTCTCGCCGAAGCGTTTGATGAGCGGGGCCGTCTCGTCGCAGAGCACGTAGGTGAGCCAGCGCGGGGTCAGAATGGCCAGTCCGTGGCCGTGCGTAATGTCGTAGAAGGCCGAAAGTTCATGCTCGATCGCGTGGCAGGCCGCGTCCTGGACGATACCGTCGAAGAGGAAGCCGTTCAGGGCCCAGCTCGCCGCCCACATCAGGTTGGCGCGCGCCTCGTAGTCGTTCCCGTTCTTCACGGCGACTGGGGCGAACTTGACGACGGTCGAAAGCACCTCCTCCTGGATCCGGCGGAGCATGTCCATCTCGTCCTCGCGGCTGAAGTACGCCACGTCGAAAATGTGCGACATAATATCGACGGAACCCGAGGCCGTCTGGTAGGGGCTGACCGTGAACGTGTTCGTCGGGTCGAGGAACGAAACGCGCGGGTGGGCGTTCGGGAAGAAGATCCCGAGCTTGTCGTTCGTCCCGATGTTGCTGATGACGCAGCCGCCGTCCATTTCGCTCCCGGTCGCGGCCAACGTGAGGACCGTCACGATGGGCAGCGTATCCGTGACCGCCGCTTTGCCGGTCATCAGGTCCCACGAGTCGGTCCCTTCGTACTTCGCGGTGGCGGCGATCGCTTTGCAGGCGTCGATCGTGGAGCCGCCGCCGACGGCCAGCAGAACGTCCACGCCTTCGCGCTTGCAGATCTCCGCGCCCTTATTGACCGTTGTGTGACGGGGATTCGGTTCGATGCCGGGAAGCTCAAAGACCGTCAGCCCGGCTGCGGCAAGCTGGGCCACCACGCGGTCGTAAAGGCCGATGCGTTTGATGGTACCGCCTCCGTAGGCGAGCAAAACTTTCTTTCCGAAGCGTGCCACTTCCTCACCAAGGTGATGGAGCTGTTCTTTGCCGAAATAGATCTTCGTCCGATTTGCAAAGATGAAATCGTTCATTGTTGTTCCCTTTCTTTTGATGTTGGCCTCATAAAATTCTCAGCGACATCCACAGTACCGGTAAATTTATTATAATTCAAGAAAAAAACTTTGTCAAGGGATCGGGGATGAGAAGTCCTCCAAAGAAATTTCGTATTCTTTTTTTGTACCCCCTTGACATGCCAACTTTTTTCTATTAAACTACAAATAATCCAGTTTACCCACCTTTCCTGATTCTGTCTTTTTTTAAAGGTCCCGCCTATGAAAAATCAAAAATTTACTGTTCCATTTCTTGCTTTGTGCTTCCTCTTGACCTCGTGTTTCGTCTGTTCGGCCGCGGATCTGTTTGTTGGCGCGGCGAAGTGCAGCATCACGCCCGACCGCCCGATCCTGCTCTCCGGCCAGTTCTATCGCCGGATCAGCAACGGGGTGCAGATCCCCATCGAAGCGAACGTCGTGGCTCTCGAAAGCCGCGAGGGAGACCAGAGCGCTGAGTCGGTCATCATCGTGAGCACCGACCTGGTCTATAACCATCCGAATCTTCAGAAGGCTCTGGTGCTGGAGATCGCGCGGACCGTCCCTGATTTTAACGTTTCGCAACTGGTTCTGACTTCGACCCACACGCACGCCAGCGCGGTGATGGACGACAAACAGTTCGTGATCCCGGAGGAGGGAAACGTGATGAAGCCCTCCGAGTACATCGCCTGGGTTTGTCCCATCATCGCCAAGACGGTCAAGCAGGCTTGGGATTCCCGCAAAAAGGGGAGTTTCTCGTACGGTCTTGATTTCGCCGTCATCGGGTATAACCGTCGGGCGGTCTATTCGAACGGCGCTGCCGTGATGTACGGCCACACGGACAAAGACAATTTCCGCTCTATCGAAGGGATGGAAGACCGTGACGTGAACTCGATGTTCTTCTGGGACGCGGACGGGAAATTGACCGCCATGCTCGTGAACGTCTCGTGCCCCTCGCAGGAGGTGGAAGGGATCTCGCAGATTTCCAGCGATTACTGGGGTGTCGCGCGGAGGCTTCTCCGCAAGGATTTTGAGGACGAAAACCTTCCGATCGTCTGCTCCTGCGGCGCGGCGGGGGACCTTTCTCCTCACGTGCGTTACGCCGCCAAAGCCGTTTCGCGAATGGATTCCCTGCGTGGCGTTTCGCGGTTGGAGGAGCTTGGCCGTCGTTTGGCTGTCGCGGTCGAAAGCACCTACAAGACCGTTCAGAACGACCGTTACGACCAGCCGATCCTGCGCTACAAAACGACCTGGCTGACGCTCCCGATGCGCATCCCGACCGCGGAGGAGTACGAGCTGTGCCGCAAGGAATACGAGAACCT
>SAMEA3663299__coassemble_290_pt1 | contig 26434 bp, 18 predicted proteins | sample SAMEA3663299__metabat2_low_PE_003 | metagenome-assembled genome bin SAMEA3663299 (sample SAMEA3663299) | pig gut metagenome | biome: pig gut; feature: pig-associated habitat; material: faeces | place: China | collected 2013 | reverse complement strand
CAGTTTCGCCCGCCGTTTTGACGCTCGAACGGGTCCGTGAACTGCGCTTTCCGTCCCTTCGTTCCAAACCCGGCGAGGTGGAAATCTGGGACCGCGAGAAACTCGGGATCGACGCAAAACTCTGCGGAACGGTCGGCTCGCCAACGCGCGTCCTGCAAACCTTCACGGCGGAGCGCGGGCGCAGAAAATGCCGGTGGATCACGCGGGACGAGCTGTCTCCGCTCATTGAGGAACTACGAAAACGGCCCAAAGCCGGACTGGAAATTCCCGAAAGTGCCGTCCGTCTGCCGAGAATTTACGCCGTCGGGCACGAGGTGGAACCCCAGGCGCGGGCGATTGCCGAGGAAGTGGTTTTCGTGGAGAAGTCGTCGGCTCAGAAAATCGCAGAGGCCGTGAAAGACGCCGACGTGGTCCTCTGGAACGCCGATTTGTGGGGCCGTCGGACCGCACCGCAAACGGCCGCACTGCTCGGGACGGGCCTCTGCGCCGACTGCACGGCTTTGGAAACCGACGGGACCGCCCTTTTCATGTACCGGCCGGCCCATTCGGGTGACATTCTGGCGAAGATCGAGTGCCGGACGCGCCCCCAAATGGCGACCGTGCGGACGGCCAGCTCCAGCGCCGACGTCATCGTCTCGGGGGGCCGGGGCGTGAAAGGAAAGTGGGCCGAAATCCGGAAACTGGCCGAGAAACTCCACGCCGAGCCTGCGGCCTCGAGGGGACTGGTCGATGCGGGCGACGCGCCGTACTCCTTCCAGGTCGGCCTGACGGGGAGAAACGTTTCGCCGAAAATCTACCTCGCGATCGGGATCTCCGGCGCCGTCCAGCACACGTGCGCGGTCGAAAACGCCGACGTCATCATCGCGGCGAATCCGGACCGGGACGCGAGGATCTTCGAGTACGCTGACTACGGGATTTTGGAGGAATTCGAGGGCTGGGTCTGACCGACCCCGTTTGCGAACTGGAAAATCAGAAAAGCCCTTTTCTTGTAACGTTTCAAAGAGGCAGCAAACGCTCACCGCTTCAAGATTTCATTTAAACACGGATTTCCATGGATTAGATGGATTAAAAGGATTCGTCTGGGGAAGACTTTGACCTTTTTTCTTTAAAAATCCGTGGAAATCCGTGTTTAAATCGCGTGCCAAAGCGGGGCTGGTATGGTGTTTAGCCGAAAATTTCTCATTTCGCTATTTCAGGCTCCGCCACTCGCACGGCTCGGGCTGCGGGAGACGCCGGTACTGGACCGTGGGGGGGCCGAAAAGCATGATGATCTTCAGCTCGTGCGTGGCGGGAAATTCAAGCCGTTCCAGAAGCTCAGGAACGCTCTGAAACAAGTCGGTCGCCATGCCGCCCCAGCAGGTCCCCAGGCCGAAAGCCGAGGCGAGAATTTCGAACTGGGCCGCGGCAATGTACGGGTCGATGTGCGCGTCCTTGGCGTCCGGAGGAACTGCGATGGCCGCGAAGTGCGGAGCGTTCCGGAAGAAAACGTCCACCCCACCCTCCAAAGCGGGCTGAAGCCGCGCGAAATGGGCGATTTTTGTGGGCAGCGTCGTGTTCCGGATCATCTCCAGCACGGCTTTTCGGGCGTCCTCACGGAACGAATCGGTGACGCTCACGTCCTCGGCGCACGTGAAAAAAAGCCGATGGTCATTGCACCCGGTCGGCACGAAATCCATGGCGCTGCGCATAGCCTGCAGGACCTCATCTGGAACGTTTTCACGCTTGTACTGGCGGACGCTTCGGCGCTGACGCAAAAGGTTCAGGACCTCCTGCGGGTCGGGCGTTTTGCCGGGCAAAAGCGACTTTTCGGCCGACTTGCCATTCCAGCCAAACGCCCCGGTCGGGCAGACGGCCAGGCAGTGCTGGCATCGGAAGCAACGCGTCTCCCCGCCCGGCACGAACCGCGGCACACCCGTTTTGAGCGTCAAAATCTTCGCGAGGCAGTCCTTTATACAGGCTCCACAACGAACACATTTCTTTTCGTCGATCTGAATCTTGGGAAACATCAAAAATTTTCCTTTCGGGGACAATACTAAAATCATCGTCCCCTTAAATGACTCAGTTTTCTGAAAATTCCAGGGTCAGGTTCACGTTCTTCGTCTCTTCCGAGCCGAGTTTCACCGCGACGACTTTTCCTCCGGCTTCAAGCGCGGTTTCTACCGTCACTTTCGGGCAGCTTGCCGCAGCGGCTTTAAACGTATAGCCTTCCGGAACCGTGAAACGGAACGTGGTCGGGAAATTCGCGATCAGTTCCACCGTGCCGCGGAGCTTCGAGCCGGTCCAGTTCATCGCCTTCACGTCCACCGCGCCCTGCGTGACGTGGCGGTCGCTGGTGAGGAACTGCGGATTGGCCTGAAGCTGACGCACAGCGAACAAACGCACGGCATGAGCCGGGACCTTGCAGGAGTACGCCCCCTTGATCTTCCCGACGAACTGATTCGTCCAGAATTCGTACGCGACGAACTCCGTTTCGGGGCACAGGCCGACTTCCTCAGCCGTGAAACCGATCTCAGCGTCCTCTTCCGTCCAGTTGAAGAGCGCGATCACGTCGTAATTTTCCCACGGGCGGCGGACTTTCAGGTCCCAAACCGGCAGGTGCTTGAAGATCGGGTAAAGGTTCACCGGGTGAATGTCCGGGACCGGCGGGAGGGCCTGCTGGAGCAGACGCATGCGCTCCATCGGGAGCTGCGCCAGCTTGTCGCCGGAGAACATCATCTGGCCCGGGAGACTCACGACAACGGTCGAGAGGCGCGCCTCATCCATCGTCAGAGCGTCGTTCACCAGCAGCGTGTCCGGGTCGGCCCAGAACACAATATTGTGCGCGAAAATCTGATTGTGCGTCCGTCCACCCTGATCCATCAGGTTTTTCCAGCCGACCGGCTGATTCGGGTGCACGATGTCGGAGCCAATTCGGCCGCAGTCAGCGTACTTCGGTTCCGGCCCGGTGAAGTGGCCCTGGCAGGCGTTGAAAATGCGGTCCTCGCCGATCCCTTCGCGGAACGCGCGGACGCAGCGTTCAAATGGGTCGGGGCAGTTCGGGTTTCTCATCGCGGCTTTGGTCTCCGGCCGTTCAAAGAAGTGCGCGCAGTAATGGGCGCCGGAGCCGGACATTCCGTCGATTTTGAAGTAGTCGTAGCCCCAATCGTACGCGGCGATGTGGTGGATTTTCCGCAGATGAGCGATCACCTCGTCGTTGGACGGGTCGATCGTGTATTTACCGTTCCACGAACGCATCGGAACGCCGTTTTTGTCGTGCAGGAACCAGTCTTTGTGCTCCGCGTAGAACTCGTCGTTTCCGGTCCCAAACGGCGCCATCCAGATCCCGGGACGGAAACCGAGCGCGCGAATGTCCTCGGCCAGCTTCTTCATCCCTTCGGGGAACTGCTTCTCGTTCACTTCAAGGTTCAGATTATAGAAATTGGAGACCGGGAGCTGATCGGAATTTCCCTGCCACGATTCGATGTGCCAGAATTCCATCCCGAACGGCTGCAAGTACTTCTTTCCGATGCGGGCTTCCGCCAGATTGTCCTCGGCCGTCGCTTTGTCGAAGTAGAGGTTCCACGACATCCAGCCGGTCGGAGCTTTCGGCGCGCGGGTCCGGTTGATCGGCGAATAGTACGGAATGTAACGGGTCTGCAAGTAGTGCGGCTCGATGTTGAAAACGAACGCGGCCTCGGCGGATTCCTGGATCCGGCCGCTCATTTTTACGTCATAGATCCCACTTCCTTCGGAAGAGACCGTCAGGTTCGCACTGCGCAGCTGCAGGGCGAGGTCTTCCTCCGGCGCGAACAGCGTGTCGTTCAGGAGCGAGTCTCGGTCACCGGCGGCGAGGAACAGAACGCGCTCGCTGGTCGAGGCCTGCGTCTTGCACGCGAAACTGGTCTGACGGAAACGGACCTTCCCATCGAATTTCAGAACGCCTTCGTAGAACTGGCGAGTGCGGTGGGAGACCAGCATCTCGAGCCGGCTTCCGTTCTGCTGGAACGTGATGTAGCCCATCACGTCGTTATTCCTGTTGAGCAGGCCGAGCCGCTGAGGGACAGCGTCGCGCGCCTTGATGATTTTCCATTCCTGATCGCCGGACTCAAACGTGAGCGTCCCCTCAATGGAAACGTTCTGCTCGGTGTTCTGAAGCGTGAGGACGGAGGTTTCCTCATTGAATTGAATATTCCAGGGGCCAAGCACCAACACGAAAAGGTGCGCGGCGATGACTGCAAGTGGGTTCATGATCATATTGGTCCTTCCTGATGAGAGATTCGTTAATAAAAAAGCCGTAACGCGGATTTCGTTACGGCTCTGCTTCTACGAATTCAAAGCATTAAACTCAGATTCTCTGGTAGCCGTTCTGGTAGTTCGGCGTAACGAGTTCTTCGAGGCGGGCTTTGTCTTCCGGATTGTTGGTGATCTTCATGTTCTTGGCATCCCACTCGATTTTCGGACCAATGGTTTCCGGTTTGGAAGCGCCCCAAACGGCCAGGTTGCCGAGGAGGATCGTCTCGGTGAGCGGACCAGCGTAATTCGGGAAGTTGGACCAGCAGCGATCCGGATTACCCTCTTTAATGGCACTGACGAATTCACCAAAGTGACCGCCGTAAGGACCAGCGTATTTGTCGGCGGCTTTGAGTTCTTCTTTCGCCTGGGCGAGGTATTTCTCTTCCTCTTCCTTGGAGATCGTACCAAGCAGGTCGCGGTCCTGACCATAGTCGTTTTCGGAGAAGAATTTACCCTTTTCACCGATCATGAGCAGACCGGAACCAGACGGCTGTTTGCCTTCCAGAAGAGCCGGATCAGGACGCTGACCACCGTCCATCCAGGTGAACTTGAATCCCGGACGCCAATCGTTGGCCGGGAACTCGAAGGAGATCTTGCTCCACTTCGGCAGGGAGTCGTAATTGTGACCAGAGGTAATAGCCTGAACCCAGAGCGGGTCTTTGATGTCGAGCGCAGCGAACGCAACATTCACGGTGTGGCAAGCCATGTCGCCGAGCGCGCCGGACCCGAAGTCCCACCAACCACGCCACGCAAACGGATCGTAAGCGCCAGAAACATACGGACGTTTCGGAGCGACACCAAGCCAGCAATCCCAGTTGAGGTAATCCGGAACCGGTTGGGCTTCACCGCGTTCGCCGCCCTGCGGCCAAATCGGACGGTTGGACCAAACGACGACTTCTTTCACTTCGCCCAACAGACCGTTGCGGATCATACGGGCGCTTTCACGCAGACCGTCACCAGCGGAACCCTGGTTACCCATCTGGGTGCAGAGGCCTTTTTCCGCGGCGATTTCACGCAGACGACGGGCCTCGAAGATGGTACGGGTCAGCGGTTTCTGGGTGAAGCAGTGTTTGCCGAGCTTCATACCGGTCGCAGCGATGATGGCATGCATGTGGTCAGCGGTGCTGACGGTGATGGCGTCGATTTTGTCGCCCATTTTATCGAACATTTCGCGATAGTCTTCGAACGCGTTGTCGCCAGCTTCCTTGAAGCGTTTGCCGCCTTTGAGCTGGTTACGGTTCGTGTCAGTATAAGCGACGACGACACCGAAACGGTTGGCATCATTGGAGTCAGACGCGCCTTTGCCGCCGATTCCAACGCAGCCAAACTGCACTTTTTCGTTCGGGGATTCCTGGGCGAGCAGATCACTTACAACCAGGGTGGAAGCACCAGCAACTGCGGTGGCTTTAAGGAAAGTACGACGATTCGTCTTCAACATTTAAATACTCCTTGAGTGAATAGGAAGAACGGTTGGAAACCGTACGATGAAATTAGGCTGGCGGAAAGGCTTCGCTCAAACGAAAAACCAATCCAGATACCCCTCGCGGGATGTACTATCCTATAGCATACACTTAACCCAAATTAATTTCAAGGGCCTCCAATGGCATTTTTTCCAAAAATTTTAAGATTTTTATTGTTTTTTCTGAAAAAAGAGGCGGAAAAATGAAAATCACGGCCTATTCCCACACTCCGTTGACTTTTTCACCACAGAAAATACACTGCCCTTGGAAAATATTCAGGTCCGTAATCCGGAACCCCGCGCGCCCGATGAGCATCTGCGAGCAGTTCGGGCACCACGTCGCCTCGTAACCCGGGGCCGAGCAGTTTCCCACGTACACGTAACGGATCCCCGCTTTTCGGGCCGTCGAGTACGCCATTTTGAGCGTTTCCCACGGCGTTGGCGGCCGGTCCACCAGTTTGTGATGTGGGAAAAACGCCGAAAAATGCACAGGGATCTCCGTACCAAGGTGCGTCACGATCCAGTCACACATCCTGGTCAAATCGTCCCGCTTGTCGTTCGCCCGGGGAATCAGCAGGTTGGTCAGCTCGACCCAGACGTCCGTTTCCTTCACAGCGTACTCGATCGTGTCGAGCACCGGCGCGAGGCTGGCCGAACAAAAGCGCTCGTAGAAGTCCTCGGTGAAGCCTTTCAGGTCGATGTTCACCGCATCAAGGATCGAGTAAAAATCTTTCCTTGCGTTACCGCAAATGTAACCGTTCGTCACCGCGACCGACCGGACATTGCGGGCTTTGCAGGCCTTTCCGATTTCGATACCGTACTCGCTCCAGATGGATGGTTCATTGTAGGTGAACGCAACGCTTTTGCAATTCTTTTCGCGGGCCGTAGCCGCAATTTCCTCGGGCGTCGCCCAGACTTTCATCACGTCGTCATCCACGCAACGCGAAATGGTCCAGTTCTGGCAGAAATTGCAGCCCAAATTGCAGCCGATCGTCCCGAGAGAAAGCGTTTTGGACCCCGGCAGAAAATGGAAGAGCGGCTTCTTTTCGATCGGATCGACGCAAAGACTGACCGCGCGCCCGAACACGGCACAGACGCTCTGCGAGTTCCGGTTTTCCCGAACGTGACAGAAACCACGGCGGCCCTCTTCGAGGTGACAGTGGCGCGGGCAGTGGTCGCAAATGATCATAAAAAATCCTTTCGAAAATCGGGCCGATCCGGGAAATGGCCTCAGGAGAGTCCAGCCAGCTGCCCACTTCTATTTAAACACGGATTTTCACGGATTAAAAGGATTTTCACAGATTAAAGGAAAAGAGGAAAAAATCTTTCGTGAAAAAATCCTTTCAATCTTTTTAATCCGTGGAAATCCGTGTTTAAATCCCGGTTGGAAGCGGGACGGATCCGGTGCTTCGCCAATTGAATCCCCGTGGCCTCTTTTTTCTTTTCAGTTTACACCAACCCGCGCAAAAAATCAACCCCTCCTGAAGATTTTCTTTTTCAAAATTTGGGGGCCTTGCAAAAAATCTTCTTTCGGGTAAAATTGAGGAAGTTTGGAAGATTTTACTCTTTTGAAAATTGAGTCCGAAACGCAAGGAAAACCATGAAACGCACACTTTTACCCCTTTTGACGCTCGTTTTCACGTTCGTCTTTACGCTCGCGCTCGTCCCGGCCGTTCAAGCCGAGGACGATGACATCACCGTGGCGGTTTACTACTTCGGAAACTACCACCTCGACGCCCGGAACCAGAAGCACCACGGCCCCGGCTGGACGGAGTGGGAACTGGTGAAAAATGCCCGCCCGCGCTTTGAAGGCCACCACCAGCCGAACGTCCCGCTGTGGGGCTACACGGACGAGGCCGACCCGAAGCAGATGGCGCAGAAAATCGACGCGGCCGCCGATCACGGCGTGGACGTTTTTCTCTTCGACTGGTACTACTATAATGACGGGCCGTTCCTCAACCGGACGATCGACGAGGGGTTCCTCCGCGCGCCAAACCGGGACCGGATCAAGTTCGCACTCATGTGGGCCAATCACGACTGGGTCGATATTCACCCGAAGCGGAAGGACGATCACAATCCGCCGTGCCTTTACCCCGGAGCGGTCACGCCGGAGAAATTCGACGAGATCTGCGACCTGGTGATCCGCGACTACTTCTCCCAGCCGAACTACTGGAAAATCGACGGGAAGCCGTACTTCTCGTTCTACGAACTGACCAAACTCGGTCAGAATTTCGGCTCTTACGAGGCGACGAAGGCCGCTCTGAAGCGTTTCCGCGAGAAAGCGAAGGCTGCGGGTTTCCCGGACATTCACCTCAACGCGGTCTATTGGGGCCGGCCGAATATTCCAGGCGAAGGAACGATTTCGGACCCGGTCAAAATGATCGAAGACCTCGGTTTTGACTCGGTGACGTCGTACGTCTGGATCCATCACGTGGGGCTCCCGAAGCTGGTGACCGACTACAACTGGGTGCGTGACGCGTACTTCCAGCACTGGGACCGCGCGCGGACGGGCTTCAAAATCCCGTACATTCCGAACGTTTCCATGGGTTGGGACTCCTCGCCGCGGGCCGATCAGAGGGACGAGTTCGGGAATTTCGGCTACCCGTTCACCAACACCATCGGGAACAACACGCCGGAAAACTTCAAAAAGGCGCTGGAACTCACAAAGGAACGCATTCTGGCCGACCCGAACTGCCCTCGTATCATGAATATTAATAGCTGGAACGAATGGACCGAGGGGAGTTACCTCGAGCCCGACACGCGAAACGGTTTCGGCTATTTGGACGCGATCAAAGAAGTTTTCAAATAATTTTTCCCCACAAACAAAAAGGAATCGATCATGAAAAAAAATCTAACCCTCTCGCTGATGTTTTGCGCTCTGACCTTCTGCATGGTTTTGAGCGCCTCCGCCATGGAAAAATTCAACGTGTGGCCGGACACGCCACCGAAGTACGAGGAAGGCCAGGCCATTCCGGTTTTGGAGTGGTGGGCGCCGGAAAACAAGCAGTCGGACGCGTGCCTGATCGTAGCGCCGGGCGGTGCGTACATGGGCGTCGCGTATGACTACGAGGGCGTTCCCGTCCGCGACTACTTCCTCGAAAAAGGCGTGACCGTCGTGATGCTCCGCTACCGTGTCCCGCGTCCGAAAAACCTCCCGAAGCACCAGTCAGCCTGGATGGACGCCCAGCGCGCGGTCCGTTTCGTCCGCGCCCACGCCCAGGAATGGGGCATCAACCCCGAGAAAATCGGATTCATGGGCTTTTCAGCCGGTGGTCATCTGACGCTCATGACGGCCACGACGAGCCAGACCCCCGCGTACGAACCGGTCGATGAACTGGACAAAGTGCCGTGCCACGTGAATTTCGCGATCCCGGTTTACCCGGCGTACGTTCTTCAGGACGGCGCAGACGGAACCAACACGGGCCGTGGAAATGACGCCGATTTTGTCCCGGACTTCGCGTTCGACGGAAAAACCCCGCCAATGTGCCTCTTCCACGGCGACGGTGACGGGTACTCGTCCATGGGTTCGGTCAAAGTGTACCACAAACTCCGCACGATGAACATTCCGGCCGAGATCCACGTTTACGCGCTGGCCAACCACGCGTTCCGGAACTGCAAGCCGGACGACCCGATGATGTTCTGGAAAGACCGCGCTTACGCCTGGATGAAGGTGATGAATCTTCTTTGAACCCGATTGGGATAGAAATGTGAGGAATGAGAGAAATGGGACTTTGATCCCTGCTCCCATTCCTCTTTTTTTTCTTAAACAGTCAAATCAAAACGGCATTCAAAACAGGCTCCCGGCCCGTCGCAGGAAACCAGTTTGACCGAGCCTCCGTGAAGACGCATGACCTGGTCCACGATCGCCAGTCCCAAACCGGAACCTTCTTTTGGAGTGTGGTCGGCTGAGCGAATTCTGAAAAAACGGTCGAAAATTCGTTCCGCATACTCCGGTGGGATCCCGATCCCAAAGTCACGGATCGTTACGATGGCTTTTTCTTCATCGGAAGTCAGGCTCACATCCACCGCCGGGCTCCCACTATACTTCACAGCATTGAGAATCAGGTTCTGAAAGGCCCTTTCCAGCAATTTCGCGTCTCCATTGATTTTTACAGGCGAAAGTTCCTTCACCTGGATTTTGGTGGAGTTCTGCAGGGCGTAATCTTCACAAAGTTCCACAGAATCAGAAACGATTTCGTCGAGTTGAAGCGGCTCAAACGATTTTTTCAGCGTTTCCTGTGGGTTTTCCAATCGCACAAGCTGAAGGAAATCCTGAACCAGCGTGTTAAGGCAAACGGTTTGACGAGTCAATATTTCCCTGCATTTCGTCAGCCGGCGAGGGTCATCCCAGCCTTCTTCCTCAAGAAGCTGCAGAGCCGAAAGCATCGCGGTGAGCGGCGTTTTGATCTCGTGTGAAACGTTCGCAAGGAACTGACGCCGGAGCGCTTCCTGTTCCTGAACACGTCGGATCTCCAGTTTTAGCTGCTCCGCCATTCTGGAAACGCTTACGGCCAAATCTCGAACGGCCCCGTGAGAAGGCGTCGCGACAGGAGTGTCGATCTGACCCGCGGCAATCTGTTCGGCACTTTGCTGAAGGCGGTTCAAAGGTCTGTAAACGGTCTGAAAAATATGAATGGAAAGGATAACCAGAAGGATCGTTCCGACCAGAAAAACCCAATAAATGATCACACTCGCCGATCTTAAAACATTAGAAACGGACTGGGCTGGCGAGGTAACATAAAGCAGAAACCGACCGTCTGGAAGTTCCGCCTCGGCTACTGCGTAAACCGTCCAAATTTCTTTTCCTGGGTCTTTTCGGACCGCGATTCCGATCTTTTTCTCAGTTCGTGCCTCACGAATCTCCGGCAAGTCAAGCTGGCAGACCCTCAAATTAACATTTCCAGCAGTAAAGACCGCGTCACCGCGTTCATTAAAAAAAGTGATGGACCTGTTCCCTTGGGCAAACGTTTCACAGAATTCATCCAGAAGATCCAATTCCTGAACCTCAGCGTGGGGAAGAATGAAATCAAGGATCATTTGAACATTCTGCTCAATTTCAGCCCTTGACTCATTGAGGTACACGCGTTCAAAGTCCTTTTGCTGATTGATCAGAAGGATACCAATCAGCACGATCATAACCGCGAAGAGGAGTGGAATAAATAAAAGCAGGATGTTCCGGTATTTCATGATTCACAACCCCTTAATACTTCCACCTGTACCCCACGCCCCGAACGGTTTCCACACAGTCACCACAGTCGCCCAGCTTTTTACGCAGATTAGCGACCTGAACGTCCACCGTGCGATCCATCTCGAAAAGTTCCTCACCCCGCAGTTCCATCACGATTTCCGCACGGGACCAAACCCTGCCAGGCCGACGGATCAGAAGGACAAGAAGATCAAATTCCGTCAGTGTGAGCGGAATGGACTCTCCCTGAATGGAAACCAGATGTTGGGTCAAGTTCACTGTGACTCCATGACTCTCGATGATTTTTCCTTCGACCGAAACTGGTTTGGGGGCAGATTCCAGTTCCTGCGTTCTGCGCAAATGAGCGCGTATGCGGGCGATGAGCGTCTGATTGTTGAAAGGCTTCGTGATGTAATCGACCGCGCCCATTTCCAGACCAACCACCACATCCGACTCCGTGTCCCGCGCCGTCAGGATGATGATCGGCACATGAGCGTTTTGCTTGATTTCTCTCATTCGGCGGCAGACTTCCAGACCATCCATTCCAGGAAGCGTCAAATCGAGAAGAACCAGATCGAACGTTTTTTCCAAAGCGTATCGAAGCCCCGTTTCGCCCGTTTCCGCAAAAGTCAAGTCGGCAAAACCTCGGGACTCAAGGAGGAGTTGAAGCATGTCACGGATCGATGGATCGTCTTCAATGATCAAAAGTCGACTGGTACTCATGGGAAACCTCGCCAAAAGAAAAGAAAAAAGAAATAAACCAGAAGTACGGCCATTCCTGGAATGGCGCTAAAGTGCGCCTCACATGAACCCTTCACGTAAATTTCCAACTCGACCGTACTTTACGAAAACAATCACTTGCGGCTGCGGAGAAACTCTGCAATCTTTTTACGGCCTTCCTTCTCGGCCACATTCGCAGGAGTAAGGCCGTCCACATTTACCGCATGTACGTCTGCGCCTTTTTCGACGAGGTACTTGACCATCTCAAACGTTCCTTCCTCGGCGGCAACGTGCAGAGGAGTATCTGCGTTGGAGTCCTTTGCGTTGACATTCGCTCCGCATTCGACCAGGAGCTTGACCATTTCGAGGCTGTGCCCTTCGCACGCTTCAAAGAGCGGTGTTTCACGATCTTCGTCTTCAGCGTTCATGTCCGCTCCATTTTCGATCAGGAACCTGGCAACTTCGATCTGACCTTCGTCAGCAGCGCCGTGAAGTGGGGTTTCGCCTTCGTTGGTCCGTTCGTTCACGTTAGCGCCCTGGCTGATGAGCTTCTGGACTTTCATCAGATTCCCTTTCTTGCACGCGCGATACAGGGCCGGCTCATAACTGATCATCTCATCATCATCGTCGTCGTCATCATCATCGTCGTCGTCATCGTCATCGTCATCGTCGTCGTCATCGTCGTCGGCATCTTCTTCATTGCCCTCATCTGAATCTTCATCTTCGGCGTCTGAATCGTCATCCGCCTCATCGTCATCAACGTTTTTGGCCTTTTCGCAGGCAGATCCTTCTGAGCCCGCCTCATAGTCTTCAGCGTCCGAATCATCTTCATCCGCTTCATCTTCGTCATCGTAATCGACGTTCTTGACCTTACCGCACGCAGAGCCATCGGAAGGGTTTGGCACAGTAACTGCCTGCTCGTCATTGGTTTGCTCGGAATCAGCACAGACCAAAGCGTTCAAAGTGAAAAGCAAGGCAACAGACAGAAAAGCGACAAATAAAATGGTGATCTTTTTCATGGTATTTCTCCCTTTTTGAAAATCGAGGACTGGATCTCGGTGAAGCCATTGCCCTCACCTTCCTTGAAATAGTTTACAGAATAATTATAAACCAAATTTAAATAATTTGTAAATATTCTGTAAAAATCCTCAATTTTTTTAAAATTATTCTGATGTCCCGTGGTGGACCGCAATGTCGAACTCCGAAATGGCCGGAACCAGCATCGCGGCAGTCGTAAATCCGTACATGACGGCCACGACCAGAAAAACGCCCAACGTATAGTTCATCATTAACGCGCTCATGGCATAAAACGTGGCAAACGGGCAGCCGAACGAGGCCAGGCCGATCGCCGAAGACGGGTTTCTCGCCCCCAGCGCCAGAAACATCGCAAGCCCGCCGCCGGCCATGAACGCCAAAAATGGCTGGAGCTGCGCGTGGAAGGAGCCGCCCATCGAAAGCATCATGCGCAGGCAGACGGCCACGCCGACGAACAGGAAAAAGAGTGTCCCGAGGCTCACCCCGATCGCGCTGCGGCTTCCTGCGTACGTCATGCCGGAATGGATCCCGAGCATCGCAGCAAAAAGGAACAAAACGCACAAACCCGCGGCAAGGTAAAACGTGATTTCGGCCGACGCCACGTTCATGAAGCCGAGATAGAACAAGTAAAGGATCGGCAAAAGCACGATCTCCCGCGTGTTCCAGAAGACGCCGCCGAGTTTCCCGAAAACGATCTCCTTCGGTGAAAGGTCCGTGACGAGCAAAAGGTCGATCGCGCGTCCATCCCGCTCACCCGTAATGGCCGTCACCGCCTGGGCGTTGACCAGAACAAGCGCCAAAAGAGCCATCGGCAGGAAAACCTTCATCGAGAAAAGAAGCGCGCCGGAGTTTTCCTCGTAAAACGTCAAATCGAGCGCACTCAAATGCTGATGGACGGCACAGATCGCGACAGCGAAGAGAATCACGTAACACAGACGCACGATAAATGCGCGTTTCCCGTACGCCCGCGTCCGAACTTCACGCCAGAGGATCGGATTGTTCCAGACCTCACGCGATTTGGCGGGGATGGGCTCACTGGACTGTTTCGCTTCCATTTCCGCCGCAGGCTCGTCTTTTTTCCCGACTCGCTGAACCCGTTCCGAGCCATTCCACGCACGGACCCGCAGAACAGTCCAAAGGGTCAAAACCACAGAAACGGCCAACGCGAAAATCGGGAACGGCAGCTTTACGGCCGAGAAACGGGTGATCCCCAGCACGGCCCGCCACGGGCTGAAAACCACGGCGTAGTTTTGAAGTTCCGCCCCGAAAACTCCACCGGCGAGGCACTCGCCCAGCGCGAGCCAAACGACCAGAACCAGCGCGGTCATCGAGACGGCCTGGAACGTCTGCTCCCGCCAAAATGCGATGCTCGTGCCGATCACGCCGCACAGAAGGACGGTCGAAAACGTGATGGCGAGGCACTGAACGACCTGGGCCGTACTCACTCCTCCAAAGCACAAAAGCATGAAAAAAACCGGAACGGCCGCGAGCAGATTGGAGAAAAGATGGAGCAGCGAGGCGGCCAGTTTCCCGAGGACCAGCTCCCAATTATTCATCCGCGTGAGCAAAAGGAGGACCAGCGTATTGCGGTCTTTCTCCTGCGAAACGTTCCCGGCCGCGAAAATCGCCGAGAAGAACATCGCCAGCACGAGCTGAAGCGGCGCAAGCAGCGTGAAAAGCGAGTTTCCAAACCGCGCCATGTCGCCCAAGTCCGTGATGAGCTGCGTCCCGGAAACGATGAGCCACGCCGTGGCCGTCAGGATGAGCAGCGCCACAGTATAAGCCGTCCGCGAAGCGTAGAGTTTCGTCCGCCGCGGCGCAATCGTCAATTCGCGATGAAAAATGGGACCGAGCATAAAAACTAATTATGAATTAAGAATGATGAATTATGAATTAGAAATGATGAACTACGAATTGCGAGTCTCCCGGAAGGCTTCATCAGCCTCGGTCTCTCCGCGGCTCCGCGCCCCCGCGAAGCCGTATTTAATTCATAATTCATCATTCATAATTCATAATTGAAATCCTACGATTTCATGATTTGCTTTTCCAGCGTTTCGATCGTTCCGCCCTTCGTCTCCGGCATAAGTTTCCACGCGAAGAAGAACTGGAGGAGCGTCATGCACGCGAAGAACATGAAGGCGTACTGGCCGGAAGTCTTGGAAAGACCCACCACCACCGGGAACGACCACGAAATGATCGTGCACATGAACCAGTGCGTGAAGCTTCCAAGGGCCTGGCCCTTTGCGCGGACCGCGTTCGGGAAGATCTCCGAGATGAAGACCCAGATCACCGCCCCCTGCGAAATGGCAAAGAACGCGATGAAGCCCAGAATTGCCGGGATCGCGACGTACGGATTCGCCTGATCGCCCAGACCGATCTGCCAGGCGGCGAGGCAGTGCATCGCGCAGGTCCCCAAGGCGCCGAACATCAAAAGCGCACGGCGGCCGAACCAGTCGATGAAGAAGAACGCGGCGATCGTAAACGTCAGGTTCACGGTTCCAAGCCCGATGGTGCTCGCCAGAGCGGCATTCGTGCCCAGATCGAACATTTCGAAAATGCGCGGCGCGTAGTAGTTGATCGCGTTAATACCCGAAACCTGGTTGAACATCGCAACGGCCCAGGCGAGGAAGATCGGCCAGAAGTACTTGCGCTGGAAGAGCGGGACGTTCTCGCCATGGGAGGCGCTCGCCAGAGACTCGGCGATTTCGTTGACCGTCTGTTCCGCATTTTCGTCACCGATCGATTCGAGGACTTTTTTCGCGTCGTCACGCCGGCCGTAACGCATGAGCCAGCGCGGAGATTCCGGGATCGTGAACAGAAGGAGGAAGAAGATGAAGGCCGGGAAGGCTTCCACGCCGAACATGAGGCGCCACTTGATTGCTTCGGCCGTCATGCCGGACGCGAAGACCGCCGCCAGAGATTCGCACCAGTTCCAGATGATCGTCTGATTGTCGATCGCCAGCGCGACGTAGTAGTTCGAAATGTACGAAACCAAAATCCCCAACACGATATTGAACTGGTTCATCGCCACGAGACGGCCGCGGTATTTGCCCGGCGCGATCTCCACGATGTACAGAGGAACCACGACGGACGAGCCGCCGATGGCCACGCCGCCGATGAACCGGAAAATGACCAGCGAGATCCAGTTCGGCGGGAACGCGGACCCGACGGCCGAAATAAAGTACAAAATTGCCATGACGACGAGGATGTTCCGGCGGCCCCAGCGGTCAGACGGCCGGCCTACGCCGAACGCGCCGATGAGCGTTCCGATCAACGCGACGGAAACGGTGAAGCCGTGCCAGAAGTTCGCGGAATCTTCGCCTTCGAGTTTGGTATTTTCGACTTCGGCCAGTTTCGCCTGGCACTCGGCGATTTTGGCTTCGTCTTTGGATTTCTCCGCCTCAACCAGCTCGGCTTTGGCCGTTCCGATCATTTCGGCTTTCTGGGCCATAACCGGGAAATATTCTTTCTGCATCCCTTTCTCGCAGCCGGAAATAACTCCTGAGTCGAAGCCGAACAGAAGTCCGCCCAGCGCGGAAACGATCACGATATAAATCAGCGTACTCCAGCGCACGCCCGTAGGTTGGTTAGTCATTGCGTTCCTTTCGATTATGCATGAAATTTCAGGAGCAAAATTTTTATGTTTAGGATCCGGGGCTGGATTTTACATTTTCTTGACCATATCGACCAGGATCTCGACACCTTTTTCGATCGTCTCATCACTGGCGGCGAAGGAAATGCGGAAGTTCGTGTCGGCCGAGCTGAACACGTTGCCCGGGATGACGAGCAGACTGCGTTCCAGGATCGCCTTGTTCACGAACTCACTGGCCGCGATCGGGGCTTTCGGGAAGGAGTAGAACGCGCCCTCCGACTTGCAAATGTCGAAGTAGTCCTTCAGGCCGTCGTAAACCAGGTCGCGCTTGTGGCGGTAAGCGTTCAGGATCGGCTGCATGTCCGTTCCGATCGCGCCAATGACGCCGTACTGGAGGGCCGACGGGGCGCAGACGAACGTGTACTGCTGGAACTTGAGCATCTGCTGAATGATCTCGTGCGGGCCGTGAACGAATCCAAGACGCCAGCCAGGCACGCCGTAGCATTTGCTGTAGCCGTCCATCACGATGACGTTTTTGCTGAATTTCGCCGGCGAGCAGAATTCACCATCGTAGCAGAAGAATTTGTAGATCTCGTCGCTGACCAGCGCCACCTGCTTCCGGTCGGCCAGTTCCGCCAGATCGCGGCAGACCTCCTCGCTGGCGATCGCACCCGTCGGATTGCACGGCGAGTTGAGAATGATGAGCTTCGTTTTGTCCGTGATGGCCGCCTCGACTTTATTCACGTCGATGTGGAAGTCAGGATAGGTCGAAATATAGACCGGCTTCGCACCGACCATACGGACCAGCGCGTCGTACATGACGAAGAACGGGTCGAAAATGATCACTTCGTCGCCGGGGTTCACGAGCGTCATGATGGTGAGGAAAAGCGCGCCGCTCGTGCCGCTGGCGATGAACGCTTCACGGACACCCGCTCCGAACTGCTCATCGACCTGCTTCTGGACCAGCTGGCGCAAAACCGCGGCGCCCTGCGTGGGAGTATATCCGTTTTTCTTGGACGAGATTGCTTCGATGGCGGCCTGACGTGCGGTTTCGGGTGCGTCAAAGTCAGGCTGACCAATGGAGAGATTCACAGGATTTTCAAGTTTCGCGGCCAGGTCAAATACTTTACGGATCCCGGAAGCGTCGAACCAGCGCGTCCGGTCTGCGAGCCATTTATCGTACATGGGGGGTTCCTCTGTTCAAATGGTAAAGGTTAAATTTCCAGAAAAAAAGTTTTTCTTTATTTTAACACATTCCCAAAACTTTGAAAGGCCCACCCCCGTAATTAATAACAGATTGTACGATTATTTCACCCCGACAGGAAATTTCGTGGCAGTTCGGGTGAAATGCTGTCAACCTGAAACTTATAAACACCGGTGGACGGGCTTTCAAATCTCTATTTTGTCATATTTTAAACAAAATTTAGAAGATTCCAGTCAAGACCCTTGACGGAAATGTAAATTTCAGGTATAAAGAACCGTATAAGGATTATGTGGAGTCGATACTCCTGATTCTGATTGAAAAGATCCCCAATAATTACGAATTCCCAATTAAACAGAGGTTCCCGATGAAACATACAACTCAGCCCAAATCAGAAATACGGCGAGCCTTTACACTCGTTGAGCTGCTGGTCGTCATCGCCATCATTGGAATGTTGGTCGGTCTGTTGCTCCCTGCGGTTCAGCAGGCCCGCGAAGCGGCTCGGAATATGCAGTGCTCGAATAATGAAAAGCAGCTTGGGTTGGCCTGTCTGAATCACGAAAGCACGAGCAAATTCTTCCCAACCGGCGGCTGGCATTACTCCTGGACGGGCGAGCCGGAACGAGGTTTCGGCGCCACTCAGCCCAGTGGCTGGCTCTTCAGTCTGCTTCCGTTTATGGAACAGAACGCACTGTACCAGCTTGGAATGAACGACACGAGCGGAAGTCGGGCCACGCAAATGACGACGCGCATCCAAACCCCTCTTTCCTTCATAAACTGCCCCTCACGCCGTGCGTTAAAGGTTTACCCGCACGGGTCCGGGACGTACCCGCGGACGAGCACCGGGACGTTTACCGTCGATAATTGCATCAAGTCGGACTACGCCTGTAATATTGGCACGGATGTCAGTCACCCGGACTGTCTGAACAATTCGGGCGAGTACGGTTACACTGGAAGTTTAAGCAGTGTGACGCCCGCCCAGATTCAATCCTACCGCACCAAAAGCACCGGAACCGGGTTGATCTTCGCCTACAGTCAGCTCACGGTGGGTGAAGTGCGCGACGGGCTATCGAACACGTACCTCATGGGCGAAAAATACGTCAATACCGCCTGCTACGAAACCGGAACCGATGGCGGTGATAATGAAACGGGTTACGCCGGCATCGGGAACGAAATGGGGCGCCTCGGCACGACGGTGATCTGCCAGGACCGCGACGGCTACGCGAACACCAGCGCGTTTGGTTCCGCCCACGCAGGTTCCGCAAACCAGTGCTTTGGGGACGGTAGTATTCATCGCATTTCGTATTCGATCGACAAAATGGTCCACTACTGTCTCTCGAACCGCAAGGACGGCGGCAGGTACACCAACGGCGAGACGGTGACGCTGACTTACGAATAAATCAATCGAATAAACCGATCATCAAAAGGAAAATCTTAAGATTCTTTACGGGAGGGCTGGAATGAAAAGAAAATTTAAAGTTTTGGGGGCAAATTGGTTCTTTCCGGTTCCTCTCTTTTTTTTCATCTTCCTGGGATTTCTGTTCCTTCCGGCCTTTGCCGTGTCCCCGGTCTGCGCGGACGAGCCGGGCCTTGTTCTGCTCAACGCCGATTTTCAGGAGTGGGATGAGGTTCACAGCGTTCCCAAAGCGTGGCGCAATGACTCCGTGACGCTCAGCGAAGCACTCCCGGACGGCGGCGTAAAACTGACCATCGCGAGGGAACAGACCAACCACGCGGCAATGAGCCAAAACCTGAAGATCCCGGCCGAGCTCGCCGAGGCGGATTTTATCCTCTCTGGAACCCTCTGCGGGTCGGAAGAACGGGCCGCTTACCTTTCGATCAAATTCTTTAAAGACTGCAAGGAGCTCCGCCGTCTCGGTTCCGATTCCGTTGGCCAAACCCCAAGACGGGTTTCCGTGCGGTTTTCGCCCGAGGGCGCGGATTCCATCGAGATCATCTGCCGCCTCCCCGCGAAACCGGGCCTTTGGGCGACTTTTTCGGACCTGAAACTCGAAACGGTCCCCGCCGATCAGCTCGGCGACTGGACGATGACTTGCGGAAGCGGGAAAATCAAGCCGTTGAATGAAGCACGCAATGAAATCTCGGTCCACCTGATCAGCGCGGAGGGCGAGCGTTTCGCCTCGGTCGGAAAAGACTTCCGTGTTTCCCAGCGGGTCACGCTCCCCAAAATCTCACCGTCTGAAAACTTCGAGTTCTCCGCCAAAATCGAAAGCGATTTCGTCGATTTCGGCTGGCTGAACGTTGAAATTTTCCAGAATGGCGAGCTCGTTCAGACGCTCAAATCCCCGCGAAACGTTCACGGCTCGGACGTTTGCCGCATCGTTTTCGGCAAAGAAGCCCTCCCGCCGGCCGCCAATGGTCCGATCCGTGTGGACCTGAGTTTCTGCTTCGACGGCCGCCAGAAATTCTTCGGCGAGCACGTGAAACTTTCGGAAATCTACTTCGGCCCGGAACGCAAAAATCCTCCCAAGGCGAAAGCCCCCGCGCCGGAGCTGGAGCTGGTTCCCGGTTTCCAGGTCGCGAGCGTTTACCTGCACCACTGCGCGGAGAAACCCGAGTCCGTGGACCTGAAATTTCGTCGGATCTCGTCTGAGAAAAAAAAGACAAAAACCCAGAACGCTCTTGAACCCGTTTGGTACAAAGAAGAGCGAAATCTGCGTGGGAGCCTGGTAAATCTGAAAGAGGATTCCGAGTATGAAGTTCAACTCAAAGTTTCCGTCGATGGGACCGAAAAAGTTTACAAGGGCCGGTTCCGCACGCAGTCGGGAAAGGTAAAAATCTGGAAAACGATTGAACTCACGCCGGAAAACTGCGCGAAATTCCCCTTCAAGCCCAAAGAAAACGGCTCGGTGGAAAAAGGTTTCATCTGCTACACGGCAAAGCCCGGTTTTGTGCTTGACGCTGGTGAAAGTGCAGACGCGGCGATCCAGTTGACCGAAAATCAGTACGTGCTCTTCGACGGTCTGACGATTCGCGGCGGACGGCGTGACGCGATCCAGCTCACCGACTGCCGGAACGTTCGCATTCTGAACTGCGACATTGCGGACTACGGCCGGATCGGCGTGCAGAGGCCCGATCTCGACGGGAAGTTTTTCATGCCCGGCGACGACCGCCACGGCATTAATAATGACTGCGGCGTGAGGATCGACGGCTGCAACTCCGTTCTGGTCGAGCGGTGCTTCGTGCACGATCCGCGCGGAACGGCCAACAGTTGGTTCTACTCGCACCCCGCCGGCCCAAACGCGGTTTTCGTCGGGAACTCGACCGGCGTCTGCCTGCGCTGGAACGATTTCATCGGCTCGGATCTTCACCGCTGGAACGACACGGTGGAAGGAATGGCGAACGGCCTGAACTCGGGAAGCGTCCGACGCGATGCCGAGATTTGCGGGAATTACCTCGCGTTCGGAAACGACGACGGGATGGAACTCGACGGCGGTCAGGTAAACTGCCGCTTCCTCATGAACCGCACGGAAGGCCATTTATGCGGCGTGAGCACCGCCCCGTGCAAGCGCGGCCCGTCCTACCTGTGGCGGAACGTCTTCTGCAATCCCGGCGATGTGTACGGCCTGGTCGGCGTCGGTTTCAAGAATAATTTCCAGAATATTGGCGCGGGAACGACGTTTTTCATTCAAAATTCGATCCTCGGATACAGTACGGCCTTCAGCAGTCCCGGCGGCACACCAGAAGAGTACGCCTCCTACGCCGATTGGCCGGAAAAACCGTTCAAGGGTTTCGGGCGGAACAATCTGGCGCAGGGCGGTTCTGCCGTTTCGTCGCAGTTCTTCCAGAACCTCCGGAGTGATTTCGACTGGAACCTCTACAGTCCGCGGTGCGAAAAAGAACTCACGGACCTGCGCTCGAAAGGGCAGGAAGAACACTCGCAGCTCGCCGACGCCAGCTTCCTGAACGCGGCCGGAGGGGTTTACGCCCTCGCCGACGATTCCGCGGGCAAAGGGGCTGGAACGTTCGTCCCGAATTTCATGCCGAGGGAAAATCCCGACCTGGGGGCTTTGCCGGCCGACGATCCGATCGACGCGATCCCGTACCGCCCTGCTCCGTTCAAAACCGACGTAATGCACGTGGACTTCACGTCAGAAGAAACCTTCAACGAAACCGAGAAAATCGTCCGGCTGACGGCTCAGAAAACGACCGACTTCCGGATCGTCCAGCCGGATGCGGCGCGGTTTTTCCGGGTGAGGCCCTCCTCGGGAACGATCCGTGAAGGCGAAACGGTCGAGTTGCGCGTGACCATCCGCCCGAAGCAGATCACGCACGCGCGGAAAAACTCCTCGGCCTTTTCGATCCGCACGCCCGACGGGCTTTCCCGGCCGGTTTCGGTGATGGCCGATTCGCGGGGAAACGCCGAGCTGGTGAAGCAGGACCAGGAAGGGGCGATTTTCGGAACCGTGACCGACGGCCCGGAAAAAGATGCCGTGACGCTGACGTTTGACGTTCCGCGCGACGGTTCGTACTGGCTTTTCGCGAGCGGTCAAAGAGGTGATTGCCAGTGGAGAGAGCTGGTCATTGATGGAGGGGAGCCTTTGGAAAGGATTAATATCGGCCCCTCAACCCCGGAAAACGTCTGGTGGTGCGTTGCGGCGCCCACGTTCCACGGCAAACCAAACCAGCCGTTTGTCCTGAAGGCCGGAAAGCACCAGTTTATATTAAGAACCAAATCTTCCTGGCGGGCTTTAAAGATTTCCGCCGCCGCGCTGTGCGAATCGCCGGAAAATCTTTTCTGATTTCAAAATCAAGCCTCCCCTGAAAGGGGAGGGGGACCGCCGAAGGCGGTGGAGGGGTTCCAAAAGTGGGACAGTTTTGCACCATGTTTGGAACCCCCCAGTCTCGCTGCGCGAGCCAGCCCCCCTTTCAGGGGGTCCTTTAAATTTCTTATTTTTCCAGCATCTTGATGAAGACTCCGCCGACCACACTGCGGGCCGTGAATCCACGGCGTTTCGCGTCACTGGAGAAGTACCAGTCGGTCATCGGCACGCGGGGTTCCGTCTCGTTCACGAAACGGTAAACCGGCGCCATCAGCGCGTCGAACTGCTCGCGGGAGTTGGCCATCGTCGCGGTCCAGACCTCCCAGTCCAGCTTCGTGTAATCCGCCCGATTATCCAGCGGAAGGCCGAATTCTTTCGTCACCTGCGGGTAATATTTCAGCTCGGTCTCCACGATGGACCGCGGGAAAAGGTTCAAATCGAGCAGTTTATCCCACACCAGATTGTACTTCTGGCTCCAGGAATCCTCCTGATCGAACGCAAGGCGGTAGTGGTCACCGGTCCTGGCCATTTCTTCCCACTGCTTCGCGTAATCTTCCGCCACGGCCCGGTACTTCTTCGCTTCTTCGTCTCTCCCCTGCATTTTGCAAAGCTCGGAGTAGCAAGCCAGCGCAATGATCGCCTTGATCGAAAGGTTCAGTTATGCGCCAAATGGCCCGCGAAGTCGTCCGTGCAGAGCTGATTTTCCGGGTCGAGGCCCTTGGAAAGGAGGTACTCCGCCCAACGCTGAATGATTTTCCCGTAGCGGTCGGCGTACTCCGTGTTTCCGTCGTTTTTCGATGCGACGTAGAGGAGGATCAGCATGTTCCCGGTTTCCTCGACCGGCATCTGGTTGGCCTCGGTCTTTTCACCGCCACCGTAGTACTGGCCGTTCAGCAGCGGGTAGCGTCCCGGGTCGTGCGGAGCGTATGGCCACGGCCAGCGGCCTGACTTCGCGTAGTCCATCGCCGGGGTGAGCGTCGCTTTCAGGAGCGTATTATTCAGGTACATGAAAAGCGGCGCGGCCGGGTACACCACATCGACCGTGGCCCCCATCCCGCCGGAAAAGTTTTCTTTCGAGACGTAAAGCGGTTCCCCGTTCGGCAGGACCGCGAGTTTATGCGCTCCGACCGCCTGACGATACGCGATCGCACAGAGGTCCGCGTAGTTTTTCCCGCCTTTGGCTTCGCATGCGCTCATCAGCTTCGCGTCGAACTCCTCGCAGCGCTTGCACGCCGCCTCGTAGTCATCCGCGGCCCAGTCGAGCATTTCTTTCGCTTCCATCCCGTCTTTGCGCCAGTACGGACGGAGTTTCTGGTTCAGGAACTCGAGGCAGTACTCGTCGTCGTAGCCGATCAGAACGGTCCGGCTCTGCGCGTCAGCGGCGACTTCCGGAAGGTCAAAGACGCACGAAACGACCGGCCAGCGATCGGAGCATTTACGCGGAAAATCGGAATCGTCCGCAGAAACCACGGTCCCTTCGTTCACGAACGTCTGGCGGGCGGCCTGATCCTCCGCAATGCGCAGAACTCCACCGGAGTTTTTAGAAACGGCGAGGAACGCGTACCCCCACTCGATGCGGAGATCATCACCCGGGCGGCTCAAAACCTTCTGGTCGGCCGAGCCGAAACGCAGAATATTCAGTTTTTCCGTTTCCAGCCGTTTCGCGCAGACGGCCTGGGACGGGTCATCGACGCAGATCTCCGCCGAATTGTCGTAGTAAAGTTTCACCGCGTGTTTTTTCCCGTCGATCGAACGGACGGTCCAGGTCAGGTACGTGACCGGCCGGGCAAACGCCATCAAGTCGCCGTCCATGACGCTCGGAGTCGTGAACGTCAGCGTCAACTCAACGCCCGCGTCCGAGAAAGTGTAAATGGTCCGGGTGGGAAGGATCTGAAGCCCCGTCTGTTTCATGGCCGGTACATCAAAATGAGAGTCTTTCGACATACCGGCGAAATTCTGGCCGTCGATTTTGATGAGGCTCAAAAGGCACTGAACCCGGCCGGTCCAGTGAGTCGTGAAACGGTCCGCCAACCCGTCGCCCTGGGACCAGATGCTGAAGTACGGATCGTGAACGACGAGCGGAACGGCTGGGGCGCGCAGGCCCTCGGCAAAGCAAATCGTCGTGGTCAAAAGAGCCAGCGCACAAAAGAATGAACGGATCATGGAAATCTCCTGATTAAAGTGTGAGGAAGGAAATGACGAAACATCAAAAACCTCATTTTACCGGATTTCAGTTTTTTCGCAAGTGGGGGATTTACGAAAACGCAAAAGCTGGTATAATCAAAATCAGAATGAAAGCACGATTTTGTTTTGAGTTAGGAGTGAGGAGTGAGGAGTGAGGAGTTGCGCTGACGCATAAGGTTCGTTCCAAAAAGACTTCAACCCATAAAAAGTCAAAGGCTTTTTAACTCCTCACTCCTCACTCCTAACTCCTCACTTTTTCCAGTTCACACGCAGTTTTATGCCCAAAAAAACATCACTTCCGACCACCGTTCACCTTTTCACCGATGGGGCGTGCAGCGGGAATCCCGGCCCGGGCGGGTGGGGGTGCATCCTGCGCCATTTGCCTACCGGGAAAGAAAAAGAGCTTTCCGGCTCCGAGCCGCAAACGACGAACAATCGGATGGAGCTCATGGCCGTCATTCAGGGCCTGCGCCAGCTGAACCGGCCGTGCGGCGTGCTCGTCGTTTCGGACAGTCAGTACGTCCTGAACGGCCTGGAGAAATGGATGAAGGGCTGGAAAAGCAAAGGCTGGAGGCTCAGCGATGGCAAACCGGTCAAGAATCAGGACCTCTGGATGGAGCTGGACGAGCTGAAAAGCCGGCACTCGCTCACGTTCCAGTATGTTCACGGCCACGCGGGCCACGAAGAAAACGAACGCTGCGACCAAATGGCGGTCGAGGCATACAAGAAACTCAAGAAATAAAAAACGGGGCGGTCTGTTCAACTCGCCCCGAACTCATTTCTATTTCAGGCTCTTCAATTTCTCGGCGGCCTGTTCCGGCGTAATGTCGCGCTGCGGCTCGCCCAGCATCTCGTAGCCGACCATGAACTTTTTCACGGTCGCGGAGCGCAGAAGCGGCGGATAGAAATGCGCGTGGAGCGTCCAGTGGGCCACGTCCTTATTGGCGTCCAGCGTGCCCGGCGCGCCGTGCCAGCCCATCGAGTACGGGAACGACGTGTTGAACAGACGGTCGTACATTCCGAGGAATTCTTTCAGGATCTGCGCCAGCGAGTCGCGCTGGGAGTCGTTCAGGTCCACGATCCGGTGCGCCTCAAACTTCGGCAGGAGAAGCGTTTCGTACGGCCAGACCGCCCAGAAGGGGACGAGGACCGCCCAGTCGGCATTTTCCGCGACGACGCGCTCTTGAAGTTCCAGCTCTTTTTCAAGGTAAACCGCCAGCATGTTCTTGCCGTACTGGTCCATGAACGCTTTCTGATTCTTTTCCTCGGCGGCCGGCTCGTTCGGGAGCGAAGTCGAAGCCCAGATCTGCCCGTGCGGGTGGGGGTTCGAGCAGCCCATGATGTCGCCTTTGTTTTCGAAGATCTGGACCCAGCGGTACTTGCGCAGGAGCTCGTCGGCCTGCTCCGTCCAGACGTCGATGACGTGGCGGATCTCCGGGACTTCCATCTGCGGGAGCGTCAGATCGTGGCGTGGCGAGAAGCAAATGACGCGGCACTCACCGCGAACGCTTTCACTGCGGAAAAGCGGCGTTTCGGACGGGCTTTTGATCGTTTCGTCCGTCTCTTTCAGCAGCGCGGAGAAATCGTTCTGGAAGACGAAAGTCGATTCGTACTTCGGATTCTGTGCGCCGGCCGCACGGGCGTTTCCCGGGCACAAGTAGCACTTCGGGTCGTACTGGGGGCGGCCCTCCGCCGCGACGGCCTCCACTTTGCCGAGCCACGGGCGCTTTCCGCGGTGCGGCGAAACGAGGACCCAGTCCCCGCGAAGGGGATTAAAACGGCGATGCGGTTCGTTACGATGTTCTTCTGGCAAAATATTCATGTTTTGAATCCCAAAAATGAGTCAGGAATTGGAAGTTTCAAGGTTTAAATTCAAAAAATTCAAAAAAAGCAGCGCGAGGCTGGAGAGACTGTAAGCCGGATTCTGTGCGAGGGCCGAAGCCTCACGAGTGTCAGTTTAAGAAATGCGGGGACGACGCTTCCAGCGTCGTCTTTTAGCCCC
>SAMEA3663299__coassemble_273_pt1 | contig 27572 bp, 24 predicted proteins | sample SAMEA3663299__metabat2_low_PE_003 | metagenome-assembled genome bin SAMEA3663299 (sample SAMEA3663299) | pig gut metagenome | biome: pig gut; feature: pig-associated habitat; material: faeces | place: China | collected 2013 | reverse complement strand
TCCAAATTGTTTCGCTTCTTGTCAAAGATTAACTCGGTGAATCACTTCACTCAAGTGGATGTGTATTCTAGCACATTTAAAATTTTCTGCAAGGGGGAGCGGAGAAAGATTTTCAAAAAATTTTAAAAAATGGGCCTCGCAGAAAACGAGGCCCTAAAATTAACTTGACCGGCGGGACGCCGGCCCTCCGTATCTTCCGTATCTAGTGTGCGCCGCAGCCGGCACAGCCAGCCCCAGCGGGGAAGTTCGGGTTTTCAATCGAAAAACCGGCGGCAGAGTCCGTCTGCTTGAAATCGATGACCGTTCCGTCGAGGAATTCGGCGAACTTTTTCCGCGTCACGATCGCAAAGCCGTCCACCTCGAAACGCGTGTCCGTCAGCGGGTCGAACTCATTATCGAACGCCAGCGCATAGCGAAGCCCCGAACAGCCGCCGCCCGTGATCCCGATGCGCAGGAAGCGGTCGTCGGCGATGTTCTGCTGCTGGATCACGTCTTTGACTTTTTCATTGGCCAATTCTGTAATCGTAATCATTTCGATCCTATCCTTTCCATCAGCGAGAAATCACGTCAAAACCCGTGTACGGGCACAGAACGTCCGGCACGACGATCGAGCCGTCTTTCTGCTGGTAATTTTCCATCACGGCGAGAAGACCACGGCTGATCGCGATGGCGGTCCCGTTGAGCGTGTGGAGAAGATGCGTGCCTTTTTCGCCCTTGACTTTGTAGCGGGCGTTCAGGCGGCGGGCCTGGTAGTCCGTGCAGTTCGAGGTGCTCGTCACTTCGCCGAAGTCGTTACGGCCGGGCATCCAGGCCTCCAGGTCGAATTTGCGGTAGGCCGGTCCGCCGAGGTCGCCCGTCGAAGTATCGACCACGCGGTACGGGATCTTCAAGCCGTCGAAGATCTTCATTTCCATTTCGCGCAGGTGGAAGAGCATCTGCTCACTGTCTTCCGGAAGGGTAAACGCGAACATCTCGACCTTCGAGAACTGGTGAACGCGGTACAGACCACGGGACGCTTTACCCGCCGCGCCGGCTTCCGTGCGGAAACAGTGGCTCGTGCCGCAGAATTTCAGCGGGAGAACGTCCGCATCGACCACTTCGCCCGAAAGCATACCGCCGAGCGGGATCTCGGCCGTCGCAATGAGGCTCAGATCGGTGTTTTCGATCGAGTAGATCTGCGTCTCGTTTCCGCGGGGGTTGAAGCCGGTCCCCTGGAGGATCGACTGCTTCGCAAGGTCCGGGGTACTCATCGGGGTGAAACCGTCACGGATGAGCGTGTTCATGGCGTACATCTGGAGCGCCAGGTCGAGGATGACCGCCTCGTTCTTCAGGAAGTAGAAGCCTGAACCGGCCACACGCGCACCAGCCTCGAAGTCGATCAGGTCGAGCTTCTGGCCGAGTTGGACGTGATCGAGCGGTTCGAAATCGAATTCCGGCAGCGGCGTGGCGCCGCGCATCAGCTCCAGATTGTCTTTATCATCGACCCCGATCGGCGCGTCCGGATGCGTCATGTTCGGGATGGCCGCGTGAATGACGTTCAGCTCCGAGGCGATTTCCACGAGTTTCTCGTCCACGTCGGCTTTTTGGGCACGGAGGGATTTCCCCTGTTCCTTGAGGTCGTTGCGCTCGTTTTCGTCCTTGGCCTTTCCAATGGATTTGGAAAGCTCGTTCGCCTGGCGGTTCAGATCCTCGGACTGTTTCTGCAAGTCCTTACGCATATTTTCCAGCTCGGCGAAGCGGTCCAGATCGACGTTCACATTGCGATTGACACAGTTCTGACGTACCGCTTCCAGATTTTCCAGAATGAATTTACGGTCCAACATAAAATCAGGTCCTTCTTTAAAAATGAATAAAGGAAATAAAATTAATGAAAAAACTCAGTGATTGTTCAATGATTGAAAGTTTTTGACCGTTACTTAAAAAACTCGACGGCCCGTTTTAAAGTGGGATCAAACTCGTAAACGTCGCTCCACTGTTCCCGCGGGAAAGCGCCGGAATCACGCAAACGGTCAAACTCCTGCCGATCCTTCTCAAATTGTTTCCTGTTCGCCTGCCAGCGTGGAGAGGCTTGCGGAGACACTTCCCAGCCCGGATTGGGGAAGACACCCCACTCATCGGTTTTCTTCGCATTCGGGAAACGATGGATCAGCCGACCGTTCGGGCTAAGGTACATGGAGGTTGAAATACGGAATCCGCCCCGATTTGGTTTCTGCCAGATTTTCTGCCAAAGCGTTCGCGGGTCGCTTTCGTTTTCCAGCCGCCGGTCATCGGGGATGGGTCCCAAGTCAAAAATTTCCTGGATCGTTCCTTTGCCGTAGGTTCTTTCTCCGATACATACGGTCTGAATAAGGCCATTTTCACCATAATCCTGAAGGCAAGCGGCGAGGATTTCAGCCGCGCTGGCGGTATTCCGGTCGATCAAAACCGCCACGGGTTTCGTCCAGATCCTCTTTTCAGGAGAAACTATGCCTTTTTTTTCGACACCGATCAACGAGTACCAGGGATGAAACCAGTCTGAGACTTTTTTTTCGGGGCCTGCAACCCAAACACAAGGAAATAAGTTTCCCTTCGTCTGTTCAGGGAGAAACATTCCGCAAACCTCAACCGCCGCATCCAGTAAGCCGCCGCCGTTTCCTGAAAGGTCGAGAATAAGTCCATCGGCATTTTCCGCAACGCCCTGACGCAGGATCTGACGCATTTCCCAGTCGGTTTTTTCGCCGAAATTTTCAATGTGAACGTAAAGGATTTTTTTATTATTGGGGTCGGTACTCCCCGGGATCTGCGGCAGGCGGAAACTCCACGTTCCGTCATTTTGTCGGGCGAAACCCGTCACAGAAGGAACCGTCTGACGCTGGGAAACGAGCATGACCGTAAGTTTCTTCTGTGCCGAGGGGCGAAAAAGTTCCAGTGAGACTTCCGTCCCAACCGGAGCCTGAAGTTTGGCGGAAACCTCCTCAAACGAGGCGTTTTTGAGCGAAAAACCGTCGATCGCGATGATTTCGTCTCCCGGAAGCACCCCGCCAAGACGAGCTGCCGAGCGCGGAAGCGTCGAACCGACCCACGTTTTGCCAGGTGCCGCGGTCTGATAAAACAAAACGCCAACGGAGCCAATCTCCTGGGTAAATTCCTGGTTCAGTTTTTCGTAGCGTTTCGGGGGGATGTAGCTGGAATTTTCGTCCACCGACGCGAGAAGCCCTGCCACGCCAGCGTCGAAAAGCTCACGTTCCGAAAGGGGACGGATCGCACGACTCCGGACTTTCCTCACTACATAACGAAAGGTCCCGGCGTACGGATCGGCACACCACGCTGAAAAAAGCGAAACCAAAAAAGTCACAAGGATCCAGTATATATGGCTCTTAGGCATAAACTTCCACACCTTTCTCCTGCCCGAAGTCTATCGGTAACATTTCAGGAAAATCGGCCGGCAGGTCACGCCGGTAAACATTTCCGGTGGAGGCGATCTCAAAATGGAGCCCCGTAAATATTTGAAGCGCGGAAGAATTTTTTTCCGAAACCAAAAGTTCGACCTGGCAACTGGAATGATTTCTTTGAAGCAGGTTCAAAACACGCGTTAAAAGGAGCTTCGCATATCCCTGATGCCGAAACTGCGGCTTGACGTATATGTGATGCAGCCCCAAAAGTGTGTTTTTACCGTTTCGGGCCATGGTACTTGCGCCAACCCACGCAATGGGCTCGCCTGTTTCCCGATCCCGTAAAACATAATGTTTCCAGTCGTCCATATTTGAGTGGGCACAAACTTCCCACCACTCGCGGGAAATCGGCATTTCCGTCGCTCGGGCATTCGCAGCGGATCCGGAATCACTGTAAGTCCGATCTTTCTGGAATAAATCATCCCGCGTCACTACTTCTACCCGGGAAGCCAAAATACGCTGACTGAAATTAAGCGGGATACTATTACGCAAAATAAAGGTTAAAATATGATAGCGCTCCACGGCGATATAATGGTTACGGAGCAAAACCGGCGGCAAAAACGGATCGTTTTCCAATATCCCATTTGACTCACAACCGAAAACCCGTCCCACGTAAAACGGAGCATTTGGATAGACCGCGCCAGCAAATACAGTACGGATCCCCAACCTAAAAAAGATCCTCTCCATCTCGTAAAGGAGCCTCTGGTATATTTCCTGCTGGTCTTCCCGTTGTTCCACAATCATCATTGCGATGTAACCGATCGATTGGTCGCAACCGTTCATTTCCGGATTGGGTCCAAAACCGCCATGAACATAACCAATGATTCGTCCGTCAGAAAGGCCGCAAGGGTCTGGTTCATCCGGAGGTTCTACCGCAACAACAAGATGATTTGGATCAAAAATCAGTTTGGAAGCAACGAACTGATCAAAGGAATCATCTCCGACCGTTTCACCCCTGACTTTCGCATACCAGCTTTGATTCCATAAACGACATAGCCCAGGACCATCCATATTTTTGAATGTTCGATAAAATATTTTCGATGACATTAATGTTCCTCCTGAACCATCTCGAAAATTTTTTGAATCTTATCCTGATTATCCGTTGAGTTCTCTTCCCAATTCAGTCCAACAGCCTTCAATTTTTTCTCAAAAAGATCAGGAAATTTTCTCTCTAAAACCTCCCAGGCTGTTTTCTTTTGCTGAATTGTTCCAAACTTCATAGCCGCGGCCCAGATTCTGGGAGAATTGCTCCAGCTTTGAACATCCATTTGGAGTAAGTCTTCCGAATCTTCAAGGACATTGGCTTCCTGAACGATCAGCGCGAGCCGACGTTCCACCTCAGGGGAAAGGGTTGACCAATCAGTCTCACCAGCCAGTATAATTACCACCCAACCCATATCACGAAGTTTCGCATCGGCCAGACGCCGGGTCTGGAACGAATCTGAATCCAGTTCGCGGATCAATTCTCTTCCTTCTTCCAGCAGGGTCTTTAATGTTTTTTGAGTTGAGGCTTCTTTCTCCTCCAAACGGCTTTGCGTCAGTAACAATTCGCGCAGAAACTGTTTTCGCAATGAATTCAAAGTCTGAGTTCCGGCAACCATCAGGACCTTCTGCAGAGCGTCCTCACCTTCCTTTGGGAGGAAAAAAATCAGTGACCAGGCGCTTTTGGCCTTCCATATCGTTGGCGTGGCATCATGAAACTGTGTCAGGTCCGGCACTTTTTCCACGTCATTTCCAAGTTCCATCTGTTGTTCTTCCGTCAGTTGACCCATTTCGAGCTGGATCTCACCGTTCCCGAGCGGCTGACTGAACGAAATATAATCCCTCGTTTTTGAATCAATCCAAAACGCCTGGATCCCAAATCCGTCAATTACTTCGAGCCACGAGGAATAATTGGGCATCAAGAAGGCACAGGTAATATTTACCGTCCCGTTCGCATTGGGCTTCATTTGAACACGGGCTTTTTGATTGCTGCCAAGGATTTTCTGATTAATGCTCCGCCCACTCTCACGAGGGTTTTTCATGCAAAACCGACCCATCACCACTTCCACGCGGGGGGTAAAAAAAGCGCCAAATCCATTGTTCACGCAAAACACCAAAACGGCCAAAAACAGTATGGAAGAAATATATCGGTTCATTATTTTTGCACTTTTATCAAGAGGTTATACTTCCGATGAAGCCCCCACTAAATATTTCCAAACTTTACAATTTTCACGTTCGTCCCGGCAGGCAGGACGAAAATCGCGCCGATTTCCGGTCGTTTCGCACAAAACGCCTCTGCCTGTTCCGGTCCCATGACGTAAAACGCCGTCGCAAGCGCGTCCGCTTCGGTGGCGTTCGGGGCCAAAACCGTCGCGGAAAGGACGTTCGCCGCAGGAAAACCCGTCCGGGGATCAAGGACGTGACCAAAACGCCTGCCGTTCGACCAGAAAAACTGTGTTGCCGAGCCGGACGTTCCAAGAGCACGGTTTTTGAGGGGGATCTCCATCAGCCTTTCACCCTTTTTGAGCGGATGATGAAGGCCAACGAGCCAGTCTTCCCTGCCCCGACGCGCACCACGCGCCAATACACTGCTCAGACCTCCGTGGAAAAGGAAGTCGTTCATTCCCGCACGTTCCAGAATTCCCGCCGCCGAATCCAACGCGAAGCCTTTGCCGATGCTTCCCAAGGAAACCTTCATCCCCTCGCAGCCGAGCTGGAGCGCACAGTCTTCGTCGAACCACTGAATTTTACCGGTTGAAACCTTCGCCAGGGCATCCAGCCGTTCCTCCTCCGTCGGGACCCGACCTTGACGTCGCATAAACCCCCAGACTTCGGAAAGAGGTGTCGCTGTCATGTCAAACGCGCCGCCCGTCGCCTCATAAAGCGCCTTGCACGTCTGAAGGAGGAAATACACCTCCGGGCTGACCGGGACCGGGTAGTACGGCCCGTCCTCATTCAGGCGGGAAATTTCGCTTTCCGGGAGGAAGTAGCTCAGGACTTTTTCCAGCCGCGTCACTTCGTCGAGCGCTTCGACAGCCGCCTCAAAAGCGTTTTCGTACTCGCCCGCATTGGTAAACACGACGAACTCGGCTGCCATCGCCCGCCGCGAGTACTGCATATACTGCACCGGCGCGTCGGCCAAAGCCTTGGCCTTTGCCTCGGCTTCGGCGGCTTCTTTCGCCTGCTGTGCCTCGGGAGAGAGGAATTTTCCGGTTAAAAAGGAACGTCGGTTAGTCTGCATCGGAATTAACGAATAATGAAGAACGAATAATGAATAATGAAAGAATGAGGTTGGCGTTTTTCTGCGCATCGAGTTCCGCGTCAGCGTCATTATTCGTTATTCATTATTCATTATTCATTTTAAAGGTCATTCGGCAAATCGCTGTGTACCTGCATCGCCAGGTTGCGGAACTGGGTCAGACTCGCCTCCCACTGCAGCTTCACGATCCCGGTCGGCCCGTTACGCTGCTTCGCGACGATGATCTCCGCCATCCCGCCCAGACCTTTTTCAGCGATTTTTTCTGGTTGGCCCTGGTAGTAGTACTCCTCTCGATGGACGAACATCACCACGTCCGCGTCCTGTTCAATGGATCCCGATTCACGCAAGTTGCTCATCTTCGGACGGTGGTCACTTTTTCCTTCCTCCGTCTGACGGTTCAGCTGCGCCAAACAAACGACCGGAACGTGTAATTCACGCGCAAGTTCCTTCAGGCGGCGGGAGATTTTCGCAACCTGCTCCTGGCGGTTCGTCGTCGTACCATCGTCCTTAATGAACTGCAGGTAGTCGATCAAAATCACGTCAAGCTGGTTCTTGCGTTTGTATCGTCTCGCCAGTGCCGCAATATCCGAAACGGTTCGGCTTGGTGAATCATCAATGACAAAATGCGCATTCATCAGGGAGCTTGTCGCTTCCTGAAGCGCACGTGTCTCCGCGATACTGAGCCGGCCCTGACGTACACGCTGGCTATCGACGCCGGCCCGACCGCAAAGAATACGCATTCCCAACTCGGCACGCGACATTTCAAGGCTCACAAAAAGGACGTGCTTTCCAACCTCCATCGAGACATAATCGGCAATATTTGCGGCAAAAGCGCTTTTCCCCATACTTGGCCGGGCGGCGATGATGATCAGTTCATTGTCATGTAAACCACCCGTAATTTTGTCCAGATCAGCGAACCCGGTCGGAATTCCAACAGCGCCGCCCTCTTTGTAGAGGTTCACTTTGTCCCAGACTTCCGTCAGAATTTCTACCATTTCCATGACGGAATCATTGCTTCGTTCGTCGTGAACCGAGAAAATGAGTTCCTCCGCCTCGGAAACCAGTTCGTTGACGTCAGAATCAGGCTCGTATGCTTTCTGAATGATGATCGTACTGGCCTGGATCAGTTTTCTCAGACGCGCTTTATCCCGAATGACCTCGGCATATACCGGCGCATGGGCCGCGATCGCCACTGAGTGAATGACCTCCGCGAGGTACGGCAAGCCGCCGATCCGTTCCAATGCTTCGTCCTGTTCAAGGAACTCTATGAGCGTATGCGAGTCAAGTGTTTTGCCCGAATTATGGATCGCCAAAAACTCGTGGTAAAGCGTCCGATGTGCATCGAGGTAAAAATCATCCTCACGCAGTATCTGCTGGATCTCGTCGAGCATCGGCGGATCAAGAAGAAGGCTCCCTAAAATCGCGCGTTCCATCTCCACGTTCTGAGGCAAAGAACGTTCCATAGGAATCAGTTCCGGCTTGGCCTCGGTTTCTTTCGATGTTCGTTTTTTCTTTTCCGCCATAATTTGCATCAAAAACGTGATGGGGATGTGGGCTGAAATCCATTGGACAAAAAAATCCGGTAAACCTTTATTTTATCATATTTAAAACGTTTGAAAAGAGGGTAGGGAAAAGTTTTTCAGAAATTCAGGAGAGAACTGTCAATTTAACCTGGGGTCCCCGCGGCTTTTAAACGCCAGGCGGCAAGCCTTTTTATATGGCGTCCACATGAAACCCGTGGCACATCGCGATGGCCAGCGCATCGGCAAGGTCCGGCGGCTCGGGAATCGACGGGAGATGGAATTCGAGTTGAATGGCACGCTGCATTTGACTTTTTGACGCACGGCCGGAACCCGTGAGAATCTTCTTCACGGTCGTCGCAGAGTAACTGTAAACAGGGATCCCGTGCTGAGCTGCGGCCAGGCAGATCACGCCTCGAACGTGCCCCATGATGATGGCCGTTTTCGGGCGTTCGTAGTGGGAATAAACCTCCTCAAGCGAAAGAGCCTCTGGCTTCCATTCATCCAAAACCTCCATCAAATTCTTGTAAATTTCGTGAATCCGGTCAGGAAGCGAATGCAGACTCTTCCCGCGAATGACCCCTCCTTCACACAGTTTCAACACGTTGGAATGAGGGTATTTCTCGATGATCGCGTAGCCAGTGATATTAATTCCGGGGTCGATTCCGATGATTCGCATTTTACGGGTCTTCCAGCAATTTTACGACTTCGCTCCGGTGAACACGCCCGGGCAAAATGAACTCCGGTTTTATTATAGCTGGAAAAACCTGAAAGTCAAGAAGGAGGCGAAGGAACCGACGAAAAATTTCAAAATTTTAAGAGAAAGTCCCGCCGCACCGTTCCAAACTTCAAAACCGTTTCACTTTCACCCTTTTATTTAAACACGGATTTCCACGGATTAAAAAGATTAAAAGGATTTCGTTTTCTTCGCTTGAAAACCTCGAAAGGGGCCTGAAATTTCCTTGAAATAATCTGCGGAAATCCTTTTAATCCGTGGAAATCCGTGTTTAAATTGAGGTTTAAATCAGACTGGGCTTTCACTTGGGAAAAGAGTTTAAGTTTTTGAAACTTCCTAAAATTTCCCATTTTTTGCCCGTTTCCAGGGCGCGAGGGTTGAAAAAACGGGGGAATTTGCTATAATTTAAAGGAATCAGTGTCTCGGCCCTTCGCCTGTCACGCCGCCAACCCATCGAAAGGACGTTTCATGAAACCCGTTGCATTTCGGACTTTGCTCTCCTTTTTCTCGCTTCTTTTCTGCTCTTTCACGCTCCTCGCGGCCGATCCGGGAGTTCCGGGTGACGCGCGGCTTCTTTCGGGCGAGGATTCCCGGCCGTGGTGCTACTACTGGTGGCTTAAAGGAAACGTTTCCGAGGAACTCCTCACCGCCGACCTTGAGGAAATGGCCGCCAAGGGTTTCGGCGGGATCCTCCTCTGTGACTCGCGCGGGTACTGGGATGACGCAAATACCACGCGCCACGTGCCCGTCCCGCTCGACATCAAGTACGAATTCATGAGCCCCGAGTGGCGAAAACTCATCGTTCACGTCGTGAAAGAGGCGCACCGGCTCGGGATGCAGGTTTCCATGAACATCGCAAACACGGGCGGCCAGCTCCGCGGACCGTGGGACCTCGGCGCGGACGGACCGAAAGAACTGATCTGGACCGAACAAAATATTAATGGTCCGAAACGGGTCGAAATCCCGCTGACGGCTCCGGTTGATGAGCGTTTCTTTCAGGACGTTGCTCTGCTGGGCGTACGAATCACCTCGCCGGTGAACGTTCAGGGGCGCGAGGCCGTGAAACTCAATGAAAAATGGGAGAAGACCCTGAACCCGGCCGAAAATGGCGCGACCGCTGCCGATCTGACCGACCTGAGCGCATTCATCCGGGACGTGAACGGCCAGCAGACGCTCGTCTGGGACGTTCCGGAAGGCGCGTGGAAGGTCCTGCGCTTCGGCTCGCACGTCATTGGCGACGTAGGGAGCGTGGACGTTCTGAATCAGGCCGCCGTCACCCGGTACTTCGGGATCATGTGCGAGCAGATCCTCGCCGACGTCGGGCCGGAACTGGCCGGAAAAGGGAAGACGCTGACCCACTTCTATAACGTAAGCTGGGAAGGCTCCGACCCCAACTGGACGCCCGGTTTCGCGGAACGTTTTGAAGCGGAACACGGCTACTCCGTCTTCACGAAACTCCCGGCATTCTGCGGGTTGAATCTCGTTTCGTTCGAGGATTCCTGCCGCTTCATCGAGGATTTCAACAAAACGGTGAGCAAAGCCTTCCGCGAAAACTGCTACCTGACCATCGGCGCTCTTTGCAAAGAGCGCGGTATGGTGTGGCACTCGGAGGACGGCGGCCCCTGGTCCCGCGGTAAGCAGGCCTGGATGGGAAATTTCCGCCTCTTCACCGAGGGCGACATGCTCGCGTTTTGGGGCCAGAACGACGTCATTCAGGGCGAATTCTGGGTCAAGGAGCCGAGTAAAATGACCGACGAGCCGTACGTCTGGCCGCTGACCCGGAGCAACGCGCGCTTCGCGGCGATGGCCGCCCACATTTACAATAAACCGCTCGTTTCGATGGAGTCGTTCACGCACATGGTGCACCACTACACGATGTTCCCGGCCCACCTGAAACCGGCGGCGGACGAAAATTTCGTTGATGGCGCGAACTGGCTCATCTGGCACACGTACACGGCCTCGCCGAAAGAGCTGGGGACGCCCGGTTTCGAGTACTTTGCCGGGACGCATATTAATAAAAACGTCACTTGGTGGAACCAGGCCGGCGGGTTCCTGCGCTACATCGCCAAGTGCCAGAAACTCCTGCGAAAGGGCCAGTACGCCGCGGACGTTTGCGTCTATACGAGCGACAAAACGTACATCGGCTGGGGCCACGGCGAAACCTGGACCCCCGGTTCGAAACTCGTCGCTGGCGACGGCTGGAAGTACGACCTGCTCGACTCCGCGACGCTCATCGACCGCCTGACGTGGAACGACGAGGAAAAACGCCTCGTCCTGCCGCACGGGATGAACTACAAAATCCTCGTGATCGACCCGATGCCGGAAGAGGCCATTCCGGTCGAGGCGCTTGAAAAGGCGGCGGCTTTGGCCGAGGCCGGGGCCGTGCTAGTCCTGGGCGAAAACGTCCCGGCGCGCAATCCGGGGCTGAAGGACCAAAAGGACCGCGACGAGCGTCTGACCACCGTCTGCGCGAAACTCTGGAGCACGGAAAACGAAACCGGCCCGTCCTGCAAGACGCTCGGAAAAGGGCGCGTGTACCGTCACACCGCGATGGAAGACGTTCTGGCCGCCGAGAAGATCCTGCCCGATTTTGAATCGGAGGCTCCCGCGCATTACGTCCACTACGCCGACGCGGAGGCGGACCGGTACTTCGTCGCGGGAAGCGGCCAGATCGACTGCACGTTCCGGGCGGCTGGCGCGCCGGTGGTTTACGATCCGCTGTCCGACCGGACGCTCCCGGCCATGGCTTTCTGCGCTTTGCCCGACGGCCAGACCCGGGTCACGCTTGCGCTCCCGCTCAACGGTTCCGCGTTCGTCATTTTTCCGAAAGGGTCCGACGCCGCGAAGGTCCCCCACTTTGAGACCGTGGAATTCTGCGCCCCGGAGGTCCGTGACTGGCTCGGCTCCGACGAAAACGGCGGAACGTTCCGGTTCTGGAACCGAATCGACCCGATCGCACTGAACGCCGACTGGACGGTCCGTTTCGCGGAAAACCTCGGCGCCCCAGCGGGCAACGTGACGTTTCAAACCCTCGATCCGTGGAACCAGAGCGACGTTCCGGGAATCCGATTCTTCTCGGGAACGGCGCGTTACACGAAGAAATTCACGCTGACCCCCGAGCAGGCGAAACTCCCGGTTCGGCTTTCGCTCGGAAAAGTGGCCCACGTCGCGACCGTCCGGGTGAACGGGAAAGAGGCCGCGACCGTTTGGACCGCTCCGTGGACCGCGGACCTTTCGGGACTGGTGCAGGAAGGCGAAAACACGCTCGAGATCGACGTGACGAACACGTGGCAGAACCGCCTGATCGGCGACGCGGCCCTTCCGAAAGAGGAGCGAGTGACGAAAACCAATTTGTACCTCCTGCCGGAGAAAAACGAGTTCCGGGCCTTCCAGGGCTACTTTGCGACCGACCCGCTGATGGAGTCGGGCCTCCTCGGCCCCGTGGAAATTCAATTCGGCTTGGATGAAAGGAAAGAATTTTAAAGGAATGAATCATGAAAAACGTTTCCCTTGCCGTTTCGATCGGCTCACTTGAACTCGAAAACCCGATCCTCGTCGCGTCAGGAACGTTCGGCTACGCGAAGGACGCCGCGGGGCTGAATTCGGAGCTCGGCCCGTTCCCGCTTGCGAACCTGGGCGGGATTTTACCGAAAACCATCACGAAACTTCCGCGTCCGGGAAACCTGCCGCCGAGGACGTGCGAAACGACCGCCGGCCTGCTCAACGCCATCGGGCTCGATAATGACGGGCTGGAGGAGTTCATCGCGAAGAAAATGCCGTACTTGCGGTCGATCGGGACGAAAATCATCGTTTCCATCGCGGGCCGAACTGCCGAGGAGTACGCCGAAATGGCCGCGGTCCTGACCGACGTGGAGGGGGTGGACGCGCTCGAGCTGAATATTTCCTGCCCAAACGTCGCGCATGGCACGGACTTCGGGAAAAACCCGGCCGAGTGCGAGCGCCTGGTTGCGGGAGTCCGCAAGGCCACGACGCTTCCGTTCTTCACGAAGCTCACGCCGAACGTCGGCGACATCACGGTCTGCGCCCGGGCCGCGGAACAGGGCGGGACCGATGCGGTATCGCTCATCAATACGGTCCTCGGAATGGCCATCGACTGGAAGAAATGCACGCCGCGCCTCGGCAACGGAATGGGCGGACTGAGCGGCCCGGCCATCAAACCGATCGCGCTGAGGATGGTCTATCAGACGGCCCAGGCGGTCAAGTGCCCGATCGTCGGAATCGGCGGGATCGAAACGATCGACGACGTGATGGAATTCCTGGTCGCGGGGGCCACGGCCGTCGAGATCGGAACCGCCAATTTTTACCAGCCGACCTGCACACAGAAAATCCTCGCCGCCCTGCCCGACGCCGTGGCGTACTTCGGCGTGAACGACGTGCGGGAAGTCATCGGCCGGATGCTGAAATAGTCCCAACCAGAGGGGAAAAGAGGATGAAATTCAAAAGGATCACGTTCACCATCGACTCGGAAGAGGCCGGGATGAAAATCGTTTCGGAACTTCTGGACCGGCACTGGATCGCGTGCGCGCAAGTCACGGAGATCCAGAGCCACTACCGCTGGAAGGGAAAACTGGAACACACGCCCGAGTGGAAATTCGACCTGAAGACCACAATAGAAAGAGCCGCGGACGTCTGCGTATTCATTCAAGAGGCGCACCCATACGAAGTGCCCGAGATCCTGACGGAAGAAGTGGAGTCGGTGAACCCGGAGTTCAGCGCGTGGATCGAAGAATGTGTAATTCGTAATTCGTAATTGGTTCTTCGCGTAATTAAAATTTAAAAGCCTTCAACCCATTAAAAGTCGAAGGCTTTTTTAATTACGCTTTGCGAAATCAGAAGTCCAAACCGGCACTGAAATCGGTATTTTCGTCAATCGTTTCAGCCGGCGCTTCAGTCGCTTCACTGAACTTGATCTTGGAAAGTACGGAGTTCATGATCGCGTCGGAATTCTCGTTCTGGTTCTGGAACCCACGGACCTGAACGGTGTAAACTTTCCCAAACTGAATGGTCGAGCAGACCAAATTGTCGAATTTATCGTCATTTCCGTCCTTCGAGACCTGTGTCTTGCGCATCCAGACATAATCGCCGATCTGGACCATCTCGCCGGTCAGACCGGACGCTTTGGCGTCTTCTTTAGTTGCCAGGGTTTTCACATCGGAGGCTTCCGGGACCTTTACGTAAACGCTCTGGCCTTCCAAATTCGGGTTTTTGAACATCACGACAGTCTTCTTCTGGCGGCTGGCAGCTTCCCAGCCTTCCGGTGCTGCAAACGTCACACCGTATTCATAGGTTTGGGGTTCAGCAAGTTTGACCTTGGAAGCCGTGCTGATCGCCGTGGGAGCTTTTTTCCCGCCGCCACAACCGACAAGGGCAAAAGAAACCACCATCACAAGGGCCAATGCACAAATCTGGCTAAAATATTTCATGGTTTAATCCTTTTTAAATATTCAATGTAAAAACCATTCCCGCAAAAGAGTGGGGAATCATGACTCAATGACTTTTTTGTCCATTTTGACGAAATGGAACATCTTTTTGGATTCCGTCAGTTCCGCAGCCCGGGCTTCCGCCTTTTTTTTGTCGGAGTAGTCAAACACATCGACGCGCTTGCAATCCACTGAATAAACGGCCCAGAAAGCTTTCAGACGTACTTCCTTGTTGGGAGTCTGCACAGAAGCATGCTTTTTTGAGGCAGCTTTTTTGCGTGAAGGACGGCGTACGGGACGTTCTTCTTCCTCCTCTTCGTCGTCTTCCTCCTCTTCCTCGTCATAATCATCGGAATCGTAATCGTCCTGGAACTCTTCGTCATCGTCTTCGAGTTCTTCTTTCAATTCATCTTCGTTGAAATCATCTTCATCATAGCCGCGCCGACTGGCACGTTTCGTGGTACGTTTGGCCATAATCCTTCCTCAATTTTTAACAAAGCGATTTTCAGCGCTGCGAAACCCGAGCAGAAATTCTCAGGAATTCGTTTTTTGGGAATTTACATCCGGAATTTTAATCTTTCCGGGAAACACTTTTCATTATCATACCCGAAACCCTCCATAATTTCTACCCCCCCATTCCGTCTTTTTGAGAAATTTCTGCAAAAAAATACAAAAAAAATCCACCTTTTTCCTGAAAACCGGTGGATTTTTTTCGGGGTTCAGTTCTTTTTTTCCCTAAGTTCTTCCGGGGGGATAATTCCTTTCATAAAATCTTTTTCTCCCTCGGAAAGGTCTGGAATATACGAATTAAACCCGTACTGAGGATTCAGGTGACAAAAATCCCGGTCCTGAAAACCCTCGTTCATCTTCTGAATGACGTACGTATAAGATTCCAAAACTTTCGGGGCTTTTCCTTTTTCGGGCCAGTCGTACATCACGATCTGGATCGGAAGGGTCAGTTCACGATCCACAAAAATCCGGATCTGATAGAACGTTTGCTCCGGCGTCTTCTCCGGGAATGTAACCTCCAGCGTGTAACAGGAACGCTCACCCACTTTCGCCTGATCGTAATATCGGATCTCCGCATTGCGGAATGATTCCGCCTTGTCCGAAATGTCGATCAATTCCTGGAGCAACTCCCGAAACCCTAAATGCAGCACGGAACGCGTGGAATGGCTCTGCACCGCTGAAGAGTCTGGCCTTAACAGCAATGTACGATTCCAAAGTTTTGGGCCCGAATTCACGACAAGCCGATTATCGTAATGCCCATCCCAATAAAGCATTTCACGTCCTTCCGATCTTTTGGGGAAAATGGAAAAAGCGTAAAAACTGTATGGTTTTTCGCGCAGTTTGACATACATCACGTCCATTCCGTCTGAACGGATGCTCGTCGTGTCCCATTTATACAGAAGAAGGGCGTAATCGTGCACATCTCTCGAATACGACTCCAGGCGATTTTTCGCAAGGAGGTTGAACTTGCGCAGAATTTCCATTCCCTCTTTATGGTTGTACTGCTGTTTGGACTCCTCCAGATTTTTCAGAACCACCGGCTCCGGGTTTGCAGTTTCTTCTGAATCATCATCCAGATACTTGAGAAGTTCTTCCGCTGGATCCTGCCCTTTTTGGGAAATTCGCACTTTATGTTGAAGCCGTGGATTCACCTGGACCGAGCATTGCTGGGAAAGAGGAGACAAAGACGATCCATTCTCCAAATCTGAAGGGATCTCTTCAATCGTGGGAACTTCCGATTCCTTCGGAAACGGCTCTGCTTCTAACCCGACCGGTTTACCAAGACTTTGATGAATGAGTGTATCTTGATTGGTGTTTTGGACCGATGTTTCCTGAAGCTCACTCAAAGCCTGAAGGTCCTCCGGTTCGTAGGTTTGATTCGGGTGTTTACGCATCACGCCCAGTTTCAACAAAGGCGAAACAGGCTCTCTTGAAATGGCCTCGTTTCTTTCCCTCAGGGATTCGGCAAGATTCGTGACGTCTTCTGTGAACCTTCTCTGGGATTCCAGCCTTTCTGCCTCAGTTCTCAGGGAAAATAAAGGAGGATTACGTTTTTGCCTGTCATTCTGATCTGCCAGGAATCTCCATTCATGAGGGATCTGGAGATTATTTTCACAGCCCTTCATTTCCTCATAACTCATCAATCGTGGGTCATCATGAGAGGTTCCACTAAAGGCGCCTTTCTGGAAGGCCCCGAAAATTAAATACAAAACAAAGAAAATACAAATCGCATAAACGATTCGTAAAAAAGACTTATAATCGGAATTGTTCATATAATCGGTTTTATCCATAGTTACATCCCTGAACTTTTCTTATACTCTAGTTTACCGCATATTTTAATGAAAAGAAGTTTTTTTATCAAAGATTCTCAAAAAAAACAAGAAAAACAGCCCCCCAATTCCAATTAGGTCAACTAGGCAAAATAGAAAAATTTTCGTCTTGAGATCAATTCCCAAAAACTTTAGAAAAAAAGCCTTTTTTTAAATATTTCAGGAAAAAAAGAGTCAAATTGTTGGACTTTTTGAAACTTTAGTGTAAAATATAGTATATAATACAAAAAGAGGCTTTTTAGTTGAATTGGAGGGTCAATAGAGAAATCTCCAAGATTCTTCGCCTGAAAGCCGATAAATGCCGTTACATTAATCGCCCCACTTTCAAGGGCTAAACTTCGGCAAAAACAAATCGCTCGCGACTATCCCTCGGGTGGTCCGAACGTATCGTTTAAAGGAAGACAGGAAGTCTTTCTTTCAGAAGCAGGATGCTCAGAATGCTAGAACCCAAAGGGGGTACTGCCTTGCAAGAACCAGAATATCTGGACGAAAATTTTGATCCTGAAACTGAAATTGAAGAACTCGATCTCGATGAAACTCCGTTAGGAGTCTCAAATCTGGATGATTCTCTGCCTGAAGAGCTGGACGAAATGGAAGATCATTCCGAGCTGGAACTGGAAGACCAGGACACCTGGAGTGATGACCCTATTCGTATGTACCTTCAGCAGATGGGTGACATCCCACTTCTTTCGCGGCCGCAGGAGGTGATGCTCGCGAGAAAGATCGAGTCCATGCGTGCCCGTTTCTGCTGTAAAATCCTGGAATGCGACTATGTTCTGCGGAAGATTTGCAAACTTTTGGAAAATGTAAAGCAGGGCGCTCCTCTGGACCGCAATCTGCAAATTTCCACTGACGCCGCCGAGCGGACCCACATCATGGCCAAACTCCCGGAAAACCTCAAAACGGTGCGTACGATTCTGGAACGGAACAAAGTCAACTACCACATCGCGACGAGTCTGAGCCGTTCGCCGGAAGAACGCCAGCGGGCCTGGCTCGCTCTGGGGCGTGCGCGCCGCCGTGCGGTCAAACTCATCATGGAGCTCAAGCCGCGAACGCAGCGTTTGGAATATTACCTCCCTATTCTGGAAGAGTACTCCAAACACGTTGACGAACTTCGTGCCAGGATCAAAACTTCGCTGGCTCGCGGTGCAAAGCTGCAGAGTCAGATGCCGACGATTAAAATGTTCCGCCGTTACCTGATGGAAACACGCGAAACCCCGACGAGTCTGCGCAACCGTGTGCTGTTTCTCCGTTCGGTGTATTGCGAGTACCAGGATGCCAAGCGCGCTCTTTCGGAAGGGAACCTCCGTCTGGTCGTTTCCATCGCGAAGAAGTACCGGAACCGCGGCCTGAATTTCCTCGACCTGATCCAGGAAGGAAATGCCGGGCTGATGCGTGCCGTGGACAAATTCGAGTATATGCGCGGTTTCAAGTTCTGTACGTACGCCACCTGGTGGATTCGTCAGGCGATTACCCGTGCGGTGGCCGATCAGAGCCGGACGATTCGTATTCCGGTACACATGGTCGAAACGATGAGCAAAGTTCGGAATGTTGTGCGCCAGCTCCAGCAGGAACTTGGCCGTGAGCCGACCGTGGAGGAAGCTGCTGCGCGCAGTGGTACCCCGATCGACGAGACGCGCCGCTGTATGACGATGAGCCGCTACCCGATCAGTCTTGACCGCCCTGTCGGGAACAGTGAGGACAGCCAGTTCGGCGAGCTTCTTCCCGACAATACGGCAACCTCTCCGTCCGTTGGCGCCGGTCAGGATATGCTGCGTAACACACTCCGTGACGTTCTGGAAACGCTGAGTTATCGTGAGCGCGAGATCATCAAACTGCGTTACGGTCTGGGCGACGGTTATAGTTACACGCTGGAAGAAGTCGGCCACATTTTCAACGTGACCCGTGAGCGTATTCGTCAGATCGAGGCGAAAGCGGTCCGCAAGCTCCAGCAGCCGATGCGCAGTCAGGAACTGGTGGGTTTCCTTGAGTAACAAATCGTGAATCGTGAATAACGAATAATGGAAAGAAAGAGTTTGACTCCCGTTCTTTTCATTATTCGTTTTTTATTTACCTGGTTTTATTTTTTCTTCAGGAAGATTTCCCGTCCTATCCACTGAGAATCGTCTCTCAGCGGCTTGTAGGTGAATCGGAATCCATCCTCCTCCACGCGCAGGATCACATACCCACTGTTTGGACCTCCCGAGTGGGCCGTGGTCGGGATCCGGATCTCACGAACCCCCTCTTCCGGGTGGTCAATGAACTTGAAATTATGGAAATGGCCGCACATCCACGCCTGAATGTACGGGTTTGTCATGTCCGGTTTTTCTCGCATCGCTTTCCAGCCGTGATGGCCGCAAATGAAAACCGGCTTGGTTTCTTTGGCGAGCAGATCGTTCATCCACTCCCGTTGGGCGGGCGGGACAAATCCTCCGCCTTCTTTGTAGTTGGTCGTTTCTAGGGTTATAAAATCCACGTTTTTAAACGAAGCACTCCATGCGGCTCCGGCAACCATTTTATCCTTCCATTCCGGGAAATTTTTGAAAAATCGGGCCGGCTGGTCGTGATTCCCGAGCGTGAGGAAGTACCGGATACCCGCCTCATCCCAAGGTTTAAGCAACTCGCGGAAAATCTGGTACGGCTCGTCGGAAACACCGCGGTGCTGTAAATCCCCCAGAATGATGACCGCCACCGGACGGGGATTCATCTCGAGGACCTCGCGCACGCACCGGCGGAAATTCGCCTGCGTGTCAAATTCCAGACCGGGATCCACGACGATCGGCTCCTGATGAATGTGTACGTCCGACAAAACGACGAAAAGATTTTCGTCAACGGGAACCTCCTCCGCAAACGCAGCCACGGCAAAAAAGCCCCAAACGCCCAGAACAGCCAAAAGGAAGAAACGGCGGGTAATTTTCATGGAATTTCTCCTGAAAAAAAGTCAAATCAGAAACCAACCTGCATAAAAAAACACCTCACCAAACGATGAAGTGTTTCCTGAAATCGGGGCGACTGGATTTGAACCAGCGACCTCTGCGTCCCGAACGCAGCGCTCTAGCCAGGCTGAGCTACGCCCCGTTAATTATGTGGTGAATTATACCACAGATTTTTACTTTGTAAAGGAGGGGTACAAAAGTTTTTTAACTCAAAAGGCAAAAACTTCAAGAAAAAATCTCCCTTCCCTTATGAATGAAAAGAATATACCTCTTTTAAAAATTTTTTCAATGGGGGGAGGGTGAAAAATTCCCAAAATTTCAATATTTCGTGGTCAAAACATCATTAATATGGTATAATTAAGATAAAAACCTGTGGTTTTTGCGCGTGTTTTCACACGAAACCCTTTTCGATTTTCCAAAGGAAATTAACGATGAAAAAAATTCGAGTTCTTTCCTTTTTTTTGGTTTGCGTGGTCCTTTTCCTTTTTTTGACCAGTATTCCGTCGATCCAGGCCCCTGAAACTCCAGCCCCTCAAAGCTCGGAGCCGAAAACCCTAATACTGGATTCCGTTCCCGACCGAAATCCATCGCGGGTCATTCTGATGAAAACTCCGATTCAGCTCGCTCCTGCCCATCCTGAGGTTGAACCATCGGTTCAGAGTGAACCCGAACCCTTCAACAATTCAGACCCTTCAACCGAAACGAACCCGTTCAATCCCGACAATGAATATGAACAAGGCGGTTACCCGAATTCAAAACTCTGGGAGAACGAAACCACCAGCTCCGTAATTCCGCCGAGCAGTAATTCCCTGCATGGTTCGTTTCTCACGAAGGATGAGCTTTTTAGCGAGGAATTCCTGAATGAAAGTCCGATGGTGGAAAAAGGGAACCCGGGAAATTCTCTCCGGAAAATCTCCCAAAACGGTGGTTTGGATGTGATCCCCCGCGAGTCCGGCGTGAACGGGCGCTCCATTTTCGGATTGCGTGAGCACAAAATCGAGGACGGCGACACCCTTGAGCAAATGGCCGCCAGATACTTGGGAAGTCCCTCCCGAGCGGATGAAATTTTCGAGTTGAACCAGAATGTTTTATCCAGCAAAGAGGAACTCCCGGTGGGAGTGACGCTCCGGATTCCAGACCGGGAGTGATGAAATATCGCCCAAATTTCGACCCTCCCCCTTTTTAATCCGTTCAAATACGTTATAATATAAGGGTGATTTTTCAAGTTGCCCCCTTTTTTGTTTGAGGCCTGATCATGAGAATTTTTACTGGACGCGCGAACCCTGTACTTGCGAAAGGGATTTCTGATTATCTGCACCAACCGCTGGGGAATTTAACCATCACCAATTTCCCCGACGGTGAGATTTTCTGCAAAATCAACGATAATGTGCGCGGAAACGACGTTTTTCTGATTCAATCGACGTGCCAGCCGGTTAATGAAAGCGTCATGGAACTCCTCATTCTCCTTGAATGTTTTCGTCGTGCCAGTGCCCGCAGGATCACGTGCGTCATTCCTTATTTCGGCTATGCCCGGCAAGACCGCAAGGATGATGGCCGCGTACCGATCACCGCCAGGCTTATCGCAGATTTACTCACCAAGGCCGGCGCTGACCGTGTTGTTTCGATGGACCTTCACGCGGCGCAAATCGAGGGTTTCTTTAACATTCCGGTCGATCATCTGAATGCAGGGATCGTACTGGATAAATATTTCAAAGGCCTGAACATTCCGGAAGAGGATCTCGTCATCGTCAGCCCGGACGCAGGAAGCGCCAAACGCAGTTTTAAGCACCAACACGTACTCGGCGGTGGTTTGGCGATCATCGATAAACGTCGTTCAAACGCCACCGACACGGTTCAGGCCAATATCACAGGCAATTCGGTCGAAGGCAAAACCTGCATCCTGTTCGACGATATGATCTCGACGGCGGGTTCCATTTGCGGGGCGGCCAAAATGGTCAAAGACGCCGGCGCTGCCAAGGTTTACATCGCGGCGACCCACGCGGTTTTCTGCGGTCCGGCCGTGGAAAAACTTAATGCGTGCCCGGTGGAAGAAATCGTCGTGACCGACACGATCCCGCTCACGCCAGAACGCACACCGAACAAAGTGAAGGTTCTTTCCGTGGCTCCTTTGCTGGGTGAAGCGATTCGCCGTCTGCACTTCAACGAATCCATTAGTTGTCTGTTCAAAGACCCGGAATAAAATTTTGGCCGGTTTGGCAAACGTAGAGAGAAAAAAATGCGGGGACGACACTTCCAGCGTCGTTAAAACAGAAAATCAGATTTCCAAATATGCGAAATTTCTAATTGATTTGCTTTTTAACGACGCTGGAAGCGTTGTCTCCGCAACGAACCAAATGCAAAAGAGGGGAGTCGAACCCCTACGAGTTTCCTCACTGGAACCTAAATCCAGCGCGTCTGCCAGTTCCGCCACTCTTGCGTTCTGTTTTGTAATTATAGTCAGAAAAAAGAAAATGAAAAGGCCCCGGAACTCTTTTTTTCCGGATTTTTTCAAAAAAACGAAAAATGAACTGGAATTTGATTTTTGAGGCGGGAATGATGGTTTGTTTCGGTGCCAGTTGGCCGATTGGCCTCTGGAAACTCTGGACCTCCAAATCCTGCGGCGGGGTGAGTATCCGTTTTTACACGCTCATCATCTCTGGTTATGTGCTGGGACTTCTGCGCTTCATCGGCGCGTGGAACTGGGTCGGCTGGTTTTACCTGATGAACATTTCCATGGTCGCAATGGCTATGGGACTCGTGATTTCCTATCGGGTCCGCGACCGAAAACTCAATGCACGCGAACAGGAAAGAACGCCCAAATGAGTGGAAAACGCTTTTTTTTAATTTTTCTGTTTTCTTTCGTCTTCCTGACGAACGTGAAAGCTGAGGAACGTTTCGAGTTTAAGGGGATCGAAATGGCCGTTCCCATTCGGATCGTTCTTTACGCAGAAGACGCTCAGACTGCGAAAAAGGCGGCGGACGCGGCTTTGGCCCGTTTCCACGATCTGAACCAGCGGCTAAGCGACTACGACGAGAAAAGCGAGATCCGCCGCTTCTGTGATGGGGCGGAACCCGGCGAATTTGTCCGCGTTAGCGATGATCTTTGGAACTGCGTCCGGCTGGCCTGCCATCACGCCAAGATTTCCGACGGAGCGTTCGACCCAACTGTCGGGCAAGTGGTCCAGCTCTGGCGTACTGCCCGCAAACTTCATAGGCTCCCGCCCGAAAACCGCATCCGGGAAGTGCTCGACACGGTGGGCTGGCAAAACATCCTCTTCGATGAAGACCGTCAGGCCATCGCAATCTCCACCCACGGCGCGAAACGTCACGTCCGACTGGACCTCGGCGGCATCGCCAAGGGATACGCCATCGACGAGGCACTGAAAACCATGCGTTTTTTCGGCGTGACCCGGGTCCTGCTCGACGCGGGGGGAGACTTGGGGCTTGGGGACCCGCCACCGGGTAAAGAGGGCTGGACGATTGCCGTCACGCCACTGAAAAAGGAGGAAAAGCCGACCGATTTCTGGACGCTGAAAAACTGCGGCGTCGCCAACTCGGGCGATATGTACCAGTTCGTCGAGATCAACGGAAAGCGCTACTCACACATCGTGGACCCGAAGACGGGCCTGGGCCTGACGAATCGTCTGACCGTTTCGGTCATCGCGCCGACGGCTGCCGATGCGGATGCGCTGGCCTCAGCCGTGAGCGTCCTCGGTCCGGAAAAAGGTCTGGCCCTGATCCGGACTTTACCCCAAACCGAGGCGCAGATTTTGCATTTGACCGAGGACGGGAAAGTTGAAAAATTTGGGAAAGAATGAAAAAAGTGTTGAGAGTGGAGAGTGGAGTTGGAAAAGCCTTTGGCTTTTAATGGGTTAAAATCTTTCTAAACCAATTTTACGCGCCAGCGTCAACTCCACACTCAAACCGAATGGTCCCGAAAATGAACCATTTTTTAATTCTCCCGGGGGGGAGTTTCGGGGCCGGAGGAAGTACTTTGCGGTTCCCGCTCCGCGCTTTGCGGAACAGGTGAAGGTGAATTTTCTTCCTCGGCCTTTTGAACGGCTTCCAGCTCTTGTACGGCACGTTCGGATATTTCCTGCGCTTCATCAATAATATCATTATATAAGAGCACAATGACCCCAAAGGCCCAACCAATCAGGAAGCACACGATGCCCATGTAGATTTGATTCCTGCCGTGGAAAACACTTCCTCGTCTTTTATTGATAAAACCAAGAATAATTGCCAGGGGACCGAAAATAATCGGGGAAATAACCAGCGAAACGACCATGCAAATGTAGCCTAACATCACCAGCATCGTGGAACTGTGCCGTGAAGAGTAAGGCTTCAATATTTTTTCCACCTCTTCCATGGATTTCGGTCGTTTTTCCGGTTCCGGCTCGGTCATTTTATTCAGAATCCTCTGAACATCCCTGGGAACTTTCACACCAGCAGCCTTGAGGGAAAACCGGTTTTCCCCTTCCGATTCGGGGACTTTGCCGGTCAGGAGGAAGTAAAGCGTGCAGCCGAGGGAATAAATGTCCGTCCTAAAGTCGAGAGGTACATTTTTATTCTTTTGTTCCGGTGACATAAAGGAGGGCGTACCCCCGTGGTGGGATTGAGTTCCGTGGAGGGCCGAACTTAATTGCATCAGACCGAGGTCAAGGACTTTGATCATTCCATCCGGGCAGCGCCAAAGATTGGAGGGTTTTACGTCGCAGTGAATCAGGCCGAAACTGTGCGCGTGCGCCAACCCCTGAGCCGCCTGAAGGGTCGCCTGAAATGCTTCGTGGAGAGGAAGAGCTCCCTGCTGCTTTACGTACTGCTCCATATTCATCCCGTTGAGAAGTTCCATCACCAGAAACGGCTGGCCGTTGAACGTTCCCGCGTCAAGCGTGGTGACAATATTCGGGTGAAAGAGCTTTCCGGCCGAAACGATTTCCTGCTGGAACCGTTCGGTGATTTCGGGAGTCAGGATCTTTTTGTGGCGAATGAATTTAATGGCGACTTTGCGGTGAAGCATCAGATGCTCCCCCTCGTACAAAATGCCCATTCCGCCTTTTCCAAGGACTTTCTGAATTTCGTAAAAACCGATGATTTGCGGAAGCTCCAGCGTCGTTTCCGAGTCGATGAAAGCTGAAAACTGATCTCCAAACTGGCTTAACTCCGAAAAATCAGAAAGGTGAGAATTTCTCGACTTGGGCAGTTCCAAAAACGGCGTGGCTTCTTTTTCCATTTGCCGAAGTTTCTCCCGACAAAGATCACACTCCGCAAGGTGAGCTTCGATTTCGGCGGTTTGTTCGTCATTCAGTTCACAGTTTACGAACCTTTTCAACTGTGAATTCTCAACACAGGGGGCCATTTTTGGATTTCCTTTCAATAATAGAACGGCGGAGTGTTACTTTTGAAAGAAAAAAATGAATAAATACCAAATCGACGACGCTGAAAACATCGTCTCAGTAAAATCAGAGCAAGTCACCGAATTGCTGGCGAATTTGGTCGAGGACCCGCTTTTTCGCAGCTCGAACCGCACTGGGAGTCATACCAAGAATTTTCGCTACTTCTTCGCTCGTGGCTCCCCGATAGCACATAAGACGAAACGCCTCCATCGTTTGGGGCGTGAAATTTTTTTTCAAAAGTTCAAAAATCTGTTGGAAGAGGAGCTCGTTTTCAATCTGATCTTCTTCAGGATTTTCCATTTCATTTTCTGAAAGGGTCTGCGACTCAAAACGAGACAAATGCTCGATATTCTGTGGCTCGGTCTGCTTTCTCCGGTAAAAATCCACGATTCGTGTCCGGGTAATGGCACGAAGCCATTTCCGGAATTTATCGTTGGGATTGTTTTTCTGAAATGAATGAATACTTTTTACCAGCGTCAACATAACATCCTGGTAAACGTCGTTTCGATCCTCGCCATTCAGACCCGCATTTTTACACCAGTAAAGAATCAAACGTCCAAACAGCATGTGCATTTTCTGCCAGCCCTCGGCCTGATTTTGCTTGCATTGAGTCAGAAGCGAAGATGGGGTTTGCAAAGTCTCAGTCATGATTGAATTCCAAGGTGAAAAATTAACTATGAATTATATTATACGCATCCTCACTTATTTTTCAAGAGATTTTTCGGTTTTTTGATAAAATTTTTGAATATTTTATTTCCCGAGCGGACATTCTTCGCACTTCGGACGATTCTTCAGGCAAAAGGCTTTGGAAAGCTCCACGAACATGGCGTGGTAATGCAGGAATGACGAATTCTAAAGTACTGGATCCAGAGAAAAGATCACACAAAAAAGCCCCGCGGATGAAACAGGTCAAACGGATCAACGCGGATTTTAAAAATTAAAAAAATCCGTTAAATCCGCCCGATCCGCATCATCCGCGGGGCCTTGTTCAGTCTGCGGGTTCTTGCGGGTTTTGGGTTTCGTTGGACATTAAATCTTTAAATTCTTGACCGGCGAGAACGCCTGCCCTCCAAATCCAAAGACACGCAATTCCGCGCTATCCACTCCATTACCGCCTTACATTTCACCCACACGTATAATGGATACTCATTCCGCTTCGGGCTGCTGGACCTGCGGACGGGCACGGCGGGCCAGGTCAACCTCGATGACGCCGAATGTAGCTTCGTGACGCTGAAGGGTCAGCTGGAGAGCGTGGAACATACGCTTCGCGGTGTAGTAGTTCATCACGACGCGCTGGGTAATGTTGATCGGCTGGGTCGGAATTCCCACCGGCTGCGGGTTGAGACCAAAGTCGATGATCATTTCTTCCGGAGCGCCAGAAACACGGCAGAAGTTCGCATAGCTGCAAACCGCTTTTTCATCATTAATCTGAACGACGCGCGGGGCTTCCTGCGGGGCCGGGGCCTGTTCGTTGTTTTCTGTGGACATTTCAAAATCCTTTCGTAAATAGGAAAACCATTTCAGAGATTTTTTCTCTTACAAGTTTTTACGTCAAATCTCTGTATTATGTTTGCCAATTATACAGAATTTTGAGACCTGTGTCGATAGCAAATTTCCCAAAATCACCCAAATTCAGCATTTTCTTTCAGGAAAAAAGGCTAAATCGTCATTTCTCCGGCGGGTAAAGCTCAAGCGTGACCCAATAACGACGGTTCGGCGCGGTCTTGTCATGAGGCTGAAGCCGAAAATACGATTTCAGAAAACTGCGCCGATTGTCCGGCAACTCCTCCGAAAGATAAAGCAGCGCGTTCGGATCCGAAGTAATTCGCTTCGACATATTGAAATATTTCAGTGAGATCAGAAGGCGATCCAAATCTCCGGTGTATCCCTCAAAAGTGATTTTTTCGAGTTCCAGCCGATTATTGAAATAATACGTCAGCGAACCAACAAGGTCCGATGGTTCCGGGCCGGTGGAAATCGGAACTCGATAACCACGCGTCGTCAAAGGCCCCACGATCGCCACACTGGACCAGTTCGCTTCCACCCAATCCGGGGTAATACTAAAATCAAAAAGGTCCAGAAAATCCGTCACGGCCGGTCCAAAGTGATTTTTTACCGGCTCACCTCGCCCAACTTCCAGGATTTTCACTTCATCACGGCGTGGTTTCCCGTCCGGACCAGTCACAACTCCCTCTTTGTAGTTTTTTATCGGATTGGTTTTTGGGAAAAAATCCTCAACAGATTCCTGTGAAGTATCCACATTCGCCCCCGATGAACTCGTACCCGTGTTCAATCCCGCCGACGAATCGTAAGAAGAACCTCCCGAGTAACCCGAACCGGAACCACTTGAGTAATCAGAACCGGAGCCGCTTGAATAACCCGAACCGGAGCCGCTTGAGTAATCTGAACCGGAGCCGCTTGAATAACCCGAACCGGAACCGCTTGAGTAATCTGAACCGGAGCCGCTTGAATAACCCGAACCGGAGCCGCTTGAATAACCCGAACCGGAGCCGCTTGAATAACCCGAACCGG
>SAMEA3663299__coassemble_258_pt1 | contig 28609 bp, 21 predicted proteins | sample SAMEA3663299__metabat2_low_PE_003 | metagenome-assembled genome bin SAMEA3663299 (sample SAMEA3663299) | pig gut metagenome | biome: pig gut; feature: pig-associated habitat; material: faeces | place: China | collected 2013 | reverse complement strand
TTAAAAACCTGTAAGGTTTTTTAGGTTTGAGTGTGTTTTAAGTGCAACAAACTGGGAATGACCCCGTAAACATTCAATTTTTGACGACGCTGGAAGCGTCGTCCCCGCAGATTCTGAATTTCAAAACGACGCTGGAAGTGTCGTCCCCGTAGATTCTGGATTTCAAAACGACGCTGGAAGCGTTGTCCCCGCAGATTCTGGATTTCAAAACGACGCTGGAAGCGTCGTCCCCGCAGATTCTGGATTTCAAAACGACGCTGGAAGCGTCGTCCTCGCAGATTCTGGATTTCAAAACGACGCTGGAAGCGTCGTCCTCGCAGATTCTGAATTTCAAAACGACGCTGGAAGTGTCGTCCCCGTAGATTCTTTCGGAATTACCGGGTTCTTTTCTTGCTTAAGACGGAGCCAAGTCCCAAAAAGCCCAGGATCAGCAATGCCCACGAAGCGGGTTCCGGGACGTAGGTGGGGTCAGGCGTGAAATTTCCCAGAACTAAATTATCCAGCGCGGCGTAAACCGGGAAGTTGAATCCCCACTGCCCTTCGTCGGAACCATCAAAGTAGAAAAGCAGGGATTTCACGCCCTCGAAGTTGCCAAAGTCGGCCAGGATCGGATTCCCGAGGTAATCGTCGGTCTGGCCGCTTTCGACGTTCTGTTTCAGGGCCTGGTAGTCGGCGCTGCTCTCATCCACGCCGTAATAAGCCGCGTCGTAAACTTTTGTCGCGACGTCCGCGAAATCGGCAGTCTGCCAGTCGGTCACGATGGAATTTCCCTGCAGGTAGTCGGCCAGCATGAGGACCTGGTTCCCGGTCAATTTTCCTTCGGCATCGATCCCCTGCACGATGACGGCCTGCCAGTTGCCATCGGAGGCTTTCGCGGAATACGCGTCGCCGAAGGTCACGACATTGAAGGCGCCGAGCGCGTTCGTGAAGCTCAGGGATTGAAGATCGACCGGGTTTTCAAAGGAAATGGTTCCGCCAGGGACTCCGCGGTAGGACGAACCGAAAAGGATCGCGTAGGAGTCAGAGGAATTCGCGCCGGAAACCGTGACGCCGTAGCCATTGTTGGGATAGTTCGTCGTACCGGCGACGGCCGCGTACTGGTTGCCGGAGTAAACGTAAGAACCATTGGAGACCACTTTACCGGTTGCATCCGTTACGGTACGTGGGGCGGATGTGTTTTCCCCGGAAATGTTGGAAATGGTGAAACCGCCACCCCAGTTCCAGGAAGGAACGTAGGGTTCATAGTAGATTCCCCAGTCATCCCACGTCGAGCCGAGCGTGACGTTTCCGACGGGCGTCTGGAAGGAGTGTAGGTAAGTGTAAGAATACTCGTCTTCGTCGATGTCCGCAGGAACAGAACCCTGGAAGTACGTATTCGTTCCCGTGACGTAATTCTCAAACCCCAACGTATAAACCGCGGCATCGACCGAGGCCGTGCCCGCGAGCAGGATCGCTGCGATTGAAAGGGTAAACAGGAAATTTTTCATGGTTTAAATCCTTATCATTCTAATCTAATCGTCAAACTGGAAAATGTCACCGTAATTGCGCGTGATCATCGCTCCGAGTGTTTCCGTATCCATCCCCTTTTTGAGGAAATGAACCGAGCCGTCGCCGAAAACAGCGTGCGCTCCGCCGGGGTGCAGACTGTAAATCTCATTATCGTCTGCCGGGGCGCAGTTCACACCGTAGGCCACCTCGAACACGTTGTTCGCAGAGATCCACGCGCGGTCTCCGTAGGCGTACTCGTCACTGCCGCGGGAGTCTTCCGAGATGAAAAGCGTGTTGGACATTCCATCGCGGATCTCGCTGATTTTCAGAGGATTGAATGTTTCGCTGGTCGAAGTTCCGAATCGGTTTTTGGTCGTTTTCGTTCCGGTGAAGATCATCGCGCCGTTATTGTCGCCGGCTTTGGCCTTTTCGGGGAGCGTTGTTCCGCAGACTCCGCCGTAGTGCGACTGGCCCATCCCATTAACGACCGCCTCGGCGTTCGCGAGTTCCGGGCAAAGGTAGGTCTTGACCACGAACTCAGCAGCCTTGGCATTTTGCGTTGCGTTGTAGGCGTAATTCTGGTCGATCATCTGGTAGAGGGCCCCTTGTTCGATATACGGCAAAATGTACATCGACCAGGCGAAATTCTTGCCACCGGAGATCATATATTGGTACTCAAAACCACCCGGCGGAAGTTTTTCCTGATTCGCTGTGGCGTAAAGCGAAATGCCCAGGCCGCACTGCTTCAGATTGTTCGCGCAGATCATGCGACGCGCACTCTCACGGGCCTGCTGAACTGCGGGAAGAAGCAAGCCGACCAACATGCCGATGATCGCAATCACGACGAGCAGCTCGACGAGTGTAAACGCAGGACGCTTGAGCATTTTTTGCTCCCATTCCAATTTGAGACTGGAACACTGATTATAAATTTGAGAGAAAGCGGTACGGGTAAAGGAACGAGCGTAAAACTTTCCGGGAGACAGACGTCTCCAACTCGCAAATCATAAATCAATGTACTTTCGAACGCACCGTCAGTCCGCAGCGCAATTCAAACCCGTGCAGCGGTAGGTCTCCTGACTCGCGAAAAGAAAAATCAAAACCTTCTCACCAATCCTCATGATTGGCAATGGTAAAGCGTAAGAGTGCTTCAGACCTGATTTTTCTATTGTGCGTGTTTTCTTCTCCCCATTGAAAAGGAAGTCAAGCGCGCACGTTCGCTTACAGTGGCGGCGACCGTTCCGGCTTTTAACCGGATTCCCTTGCTCCGCTGCGACAAAAAAAGACCATGCGAGGAAAATCCGCAGCACGGTCCAATTACCGGAGGTGGGAGTCGAACCCACATGTCATTGCTGACAATGGATTTTGAGTCCATCGTGTCTGCCATTCCACCACTCCGGCGCAGACTTTCATCTTATTCTATAGTTTACCATATTTCCCAATTTTTACAAGGGGGGGGAGGAAAAATCAGGAAAAACTCAAAAGTTTTACTCAAATTTTGCTTCCGCGCCTTTTAAAGGCTCGCCACTCTGGCTTTCTGGACATCATTCAAAAGACTGGAATCCATTTGGAGGACTTTGAGGTAAAACTTTTTCGCGTGTTCCTTCACTTGAGTTTTCTGGCGTTCGTTTGTCAGTTGTTTCTCAGCGATGTCCCACCACGAATCAGCAACCTCCCGAAGCTTCTGAGGGTTGTTCATCGCCTTGTTTTGGACCAGTTCCATTTCCTTTTGGGCCGCTTCGGAAATCGTAGGGTATTTACACTTGGCAAAGTACTGGATCGAGTTCTGTATTTCCCCGGTTTCCTGCCAGAGCCACATCGCGTACTTCGTGTTCAATTCCTTGTCGTTGGCGTATTGAGCCTGCTTAAGTTTCTCAGAGATATCCATGGCCTCTTTGTAAAGGGCTTCGTAATTTTTGATTACATCGTATTGCCGGGTTATCTTATCATTCAGGACCTGCTCCGTTTCGTATTTGGCGCAGAACTCTTTCATCTTGTCACAAAGCAGATACGCTTCGGGAAAACGCTTTTTCCAGCCTAAACCTGTTGTTACTTTCAAAGAGTATCCGATGAACTCTTGAATCTCTTCAGGATCTACTGTCACATCTTTTTCAATCAGTTCCTGAAGATATTCGCAGATAGTAACGTATTGAAGCTGTACATAGGTTTCAGCCGTATCTGGCTTGGAGAAATCCAGGTAGGAATGGACTTTCTCCAAAGTTGTTATCATGTTCGATAATGAAACGACCGATTTCTGGATTTGTGGTTCCGTTTTTTCTGGTACGTCAGCTGGCGCTTCGAGTTTCAGATCTTCCTGCGGATCGATCGTTGCTGCGATCTCCACGTCCTGTTGTGAATCAGCATTTGCCACAACTTCCGGTTCGAGTTGTTCCTCTTCGCTGGAAATGTCTTTTGGATTCTCCGAATGCTCCTCTAAAGCGGCGATTTTCCTGTAAAGAGGCGAACGCCGATTGACTTTTGCGATTTCCTCGCTTTTAGGTGTGGCAATTTTTTCGGAAAGAATTTGCGAAAATTCTTCCATTTCTGATTCGGTACTCTGATTTTCCGCGATCTGATTGGTGTCGGGGAGCTCCGTATTCGGCGCTTCTGTGCCCGACTCGGAAGTTTCGGAAGGTCCAGCAGTCAGAAGCTGCCCGGTTTTGTGGGCCGCTTTGTTCATGGCGACCGTGTACCCATTCGGCTGGTAGTCCTGAGCGATTGAGGGGCGATAAACCACATAATCGAGTTGTGAGGTAAACGGCGGAACCTTGCGCGCCTGTGCTTCCTCACGGAAAATGATTGAACCATCAGGGTTGCGTTCGACGGACAAAGCCATTACAGCCACCACGCCCAAACCAAGGGCGAAACTGAGAGCGATCAGGCTCATTTGACGGACCCGCGTGAGGAAAGACGGACGTTCGTAACCTTTCCAGATACGCTCGCCAGTACTCTGGGAGAGCTGCAGGTCATAAAGATGTTTCTGATTCGGATTGAGAAAAACTTTATGGGCTTCCAGCACCCGACTTACAATGACAGTGAAAGCCTCTGGATTCGTCATTCCGTTGACATCCTGGAGACTGTTGAGAGTATTCCGAAACGCGGTCTCAATTTTCTGCACGTCAGGTTCCATGTTTTTCAGGCCCAGAATTTGATAAAAATTCGGGTCCTCTTCTGGAGCAAGGTCAAGCTGGAGCCAATCGTGGTAAAATTTTGAGTAATCCATGATTATTAGTTTTTGGTAAATGAAAGTTCTTCCCGGAATTCAGGTTTGTGGCTTATTATTGCCAGATGCTCTGCTCCGGGATGGCATCATCTGCCGGAATCAAAAGTTTTACTCCTGCCGGTACAAGGTCCATATCACGTACTTTGTCGGCATTTAAACGGTAAATCTCAGGCCAACGGGAGGAGTCACCCAAAAGCCGTTCCGCAATCAGGGAAAGGGTATCGCCTTCCGCGGCGCAGTAATACTGAACGTCCCGCGTTTGATCGGAATTTGGGGAGGCTGGAACCTGAAGCACTTGAGGCGGCTGCGGACAAAGTGTCGGGTAACAGCTTCGAAGGAAATTCACGTCCGGGATCTGAAGGACCGTTCCTTCCTTTAAATTATTAGGGTCAGGTACAACATCGATGTTGTACCGGGAAAGCGCTTTCTCGTAGGCCGGCGTCTGGTAGAATTTTTCGGAAATCTTCCAGAACGTATCGTCTTTCAACGAGGTATAATTCGTGTATTTTGTGTTTTTCTGATCTTTTGACGTTCCGGTCGATGGACTTAAATCATTTCCACTTCCCAAATCCGTGTCGAGGGAAAGTGACGGAGGTGTGGTTGGGGTGGAAGCGTCAAGTTGGTTTAAATCTCCCAAAACTCCTTCTGTTTCGGAGGCTTTACTTTCCTTTTTCCCAACGTTTTCGTCAAGACCCAAACCATCCAATTCGGTTTCTTTCCCGGAGGGGGTATCATTTAGGTCCAAAGAATCTTTGGGACTTGTGGAATCGGTCAAATCTGTACTTTCCGGCGTGTTCCAGGATTCAACATTGGAACCAGGGTTCACGCCATCAGGAGTCCTCATTTCCTCTGGAAGCTGGTTTTGATTTTCGGAACGGGAAATCGTCGGCGAGACGGAAACCGGGCCGGGGGAATCTGATTCTGGAAGGTCCAGCAGCGATGGAGACGAGTCGCTGGCGGAATCTTTCCCCTCGGATTCTTTCGTGGCCGAATCGTTCAGCGACGGCGTCTCTTCCTGGAGGGAAGTATTTGCCGAATCGTTAGCCTTTAAAGGTTCCTCCTCCGGCGTGGAGTCGGTCAGGGATGGAAGCTCCGAAAGGTCACTGGGGTCCGGCGTTTTCCCCGATGCGTCCTCAGACGTTTCAAGTTCCGGCAAGGAACTTAACCCGGCAAGTGGATCTTCCGCTTTTTCTTCCTTTTCCTCTGGTTTGGCAAGGGCCTTTAATGGGTCTTCTGTCGGAGGATTATCATCCGACGGAGTAACTTCGATTTCATCCACAAGAGAATCCAGGGAAGCCAAAGGATCCGTGGCGTTTTCCTTGGATGTCTCGTTGGACTTGACAACATCCCCCACCGTCAAATCCGTAGCAAGGTCATCAACCGTGGGGATTTCGCTTTCGGATTTCTCGTTTGACTTGGTGGCCGAATTATTCGCAAGGTCATCGAGCGGGTCAGGAAGTCCCAGATCGGAATCGAGTGACGGTGGAACGGTTTCCTGAGTTTTCCCGGAATTGGAGGCGGAATTCGCCGTGAGTGGCAGAGAAAGCTCGTCACTTTGCTCTGCTTTCGTTGAGTTTTGGGTCTGCGCTGCCGTTTGTGTTCCCGTATTCTGAGCAACCGGTTTGCCTGATTTGCCGGAATGATTCACGATGAACAGGATCCCGGCGGTAAGAAGCAGCAACACGATACACATGGTGATGGTGCCCAAAATCAGGTACGTCTTGCGGCGTTCCCGCATCAATGCGTCAGGCGTAGGCTTTGCGTCTTTGGAATTTGTTTGTTCACCGGAGGAATTTTTGCTTTCCTTCTTTTTTTGTGCAGCTGCTTTTACGGCATCTGTGAAGGTTTCGGTCTTTTTCTTCAAAAAGGAAAAAGTTTTCCGTGCGACACCTGGTTTCTTTTCGGCCGGGTCTTTGCTGGCATCGCTGATTTTTTCCTCAGGTTTGGGCTTGCGCTTGAAAACCGCGCACGTTTTTTGGAAAGCTGCGGAAAAAAACGATTTCATTTTTCCGAAAAGAACCACGGCAGGATTAGGACCTTTCGGCTTCTTTTCTTTTTCTTCTTTCGAAGAAGCATCTGCCTTGTCGTTTTTCTTTCCTGAGGCTGAACTGCTGCCGAGTTTACTCAGCGATTGGTCCATTTTGGCCTTGATGAAATCCCACGACTCCCGTTCCTCGGCGGCCTGGGATTTTGTTTTTTTCTCGGTTGAGGACATACCTCCCCCATTACGCGAATCCTTTTGATCCTCGACATCTATAAATTCAGTGCTGTCAATTTCATCCTGGTAGCTGTACTGGTAATCTTCGTCATTACCACTGGCATAATCGAACATATCGTCGTATCTGCCGCGGCCGCTGCCACGATTACGATTTTTCTTTCCCACCGAATTACTCCTCTACGATTTCAGCAATTCGCAGTTTCGCGCTGCGTGAGCGAGGGTTACGCGCAACCTCCTCCGTATCAGCTAATATCGGTTTTTTGTTCACGGCACGATAGCAATTTTTTTCGCGGAATGCCTCTTTGACAAGACGGTCTTCAAGCGAGTGGAAACTTAAAATTGCGACTTTTCCGCCGGGTTTGACGCAATAGGGAATTTCCCTTAAAATTTTTTCAAGGGCGTGTAGCTCTCCATTGACCGCGATTCGTAACGCCTGAAACGTACGGGTCGCCCGATCGATCGTTTCCCGGGGAGAGTGTGGCACACACCGGCGCACGATTTCCGCCAGCTCACTGGCCGTCCGGATGGGATGGTCACGGCGAACTTCGCAGATCTTCCGCGCGATTCGGCGGCTGAAACGTTCCTCTCCGTACTCATAAATCAGGTCGGCCAGATTCGTTTCCTTCATCGTGTTCACAAGGTGGTACGCAGGTTTGCCCTCGCTGGGATCAAAACGCAGATCAAGGGGACCGTCTGAATTGAAACTGAAACCGCGTTCCCGGTCCGCAAGTTGGTCGCTCGAAAGACCCAGGTCGAGCATCATGGCATCAACTTTCCCGCATTTTATTTCGTCCAGAACCTCCTGTAGCTCGCTGAAATTACTGTGAGCAAGGATAATCGGCATACCACGAAGGTTTTTTTCCGCCCGCTCAATGGCTCCAGGGTCCCGATCGAGGGAAATGACCAGACCGTCCTTCCCTACACGTTCGGCCAAAGCCCGTGTATGTCCACCGCCGCCAAGAGTTCCATCCACGATAATTTGCCCCGGCTGCGGGTCAAGCGCCTCCAGGATTTCTCGGAGCATTACCGGAACATGTACGGTCTGCGGCTGAGGTTCAAGGTGTTCAGGTTCTTCGGCCATGACAACACTCTACAGACAGTTGGAAACTTTGGAAACGGAAATCGAACGTTCTGTGCCGGAAAAATTTCGTTTTTCGATTTAATCGATATTATCGGAAAAATCTATTTTACTTCATTGTACCACAAAATCGGCCTTTTGTCCAGAGGTTTCAGAGAAATATTTCGGAAAAACAAGGGAAGATTTAAGGGGAACGGACTAAATAAAAATGCCAGAATTTCCCAGCTTGTTTAGAATGAAAAAAGCCCCCAAATTATGGAGGCCTTTTGGATTTGAAGTGCCGTAAATTAGCGGGCGAGGAACTCGACCACGAGGTCGATTTCGATCGGCAGGCAGAAGTCAGCGGCCATCGGCATCGAGGTGACGGTGATGGTGAGGTTTTCCTCATCAACGGTCAACCACGCGGAGGCGGAGACGGTTTTCATTTCCTCGAAGATACCCTTGTACATTTCCTGAAGCTTTTCGTTCTTTTTCACGGAAATCACATCACCCGGACGAACGGAGAAAGAAGCAGCAGTCGTGGGAACACCATTGACGAGGAAGTGACGGTGGGCCACACCCTGACGGGCCTGCGGACGAGTCTTGGCCAGACCAGCGCAGCGGATCACGTTGTCGAGGCGGCGTTCGCAGAGGACCTTCAGGTTTTCGCCCGTGTTGCCTTGCTGACGTTTGGCAATCGCGTAAAGTTTACGAAGCTGACGCTCACTGATCCCGTAGGCGTATTTGATCTTCTGTTTTTCGGCAAGAGACTGACCGTACACGGATTTGCGGCCGCGGGGGCGAGCCATACCGGGAGCGAACGGACGACGTTTCGTCGCACGCAGCGCACCAGCGCTTTCAAAAATGCCAAGGATGTCGCCTTTGGTTTCGTCATTGCTTTTCACCGCGAAACGACGGTTAATACGCGCTTTTGGTCCTACATAGTGAGCCATTTGAGGTTCCTTTCGTAAACTGTAAAAATTGAATTGAGCCGCTTATGTGTACTACCCCCTTGCCGTGACGTGGCAAAAGTGGAGAAACCACCGAGGTTTCCAAAAACTCCGGTAATACCAAGCAGAGCGCATATTATAACACAGATGGATCTTTTGTCAAGGGGGGCGCAGAAAAAACGCACTTACGGAAGACCCCGATGTTTCCGCCAGAACCACTCGAAGCACAAAAGACTTAAAACCGCGGCGAGCCACCACCAACGGTCCCAGAGCGGAATTTCCAGTTTTCGTTCGATTTTCAGATCCTCCCGGCTTGCAGCGAGCCGGTCCCAGAGTTTTCCAAGATCGTTTGGTGCAATGCGTTCTCCTCCGGTCATTTGGGCGAGTGCGGTCAAAAGTTCCGGCTCAGCCTGCGCGTGATCCAGTTCCAGATCGTGACGATAAATCTGGAATCTGCACCGAGTTTCACCGAGTTTTTGTCCCTGATGAGTCACTGCGGCGGAGATCATGTAATCGCCTTCCGGCAGATTTTCGGGGATTTGCCCCTTCATCAGACTGTTCTCCGGAGTGAGCGTGATCACCTGCTGTTTCCCGTCCGGCCATTCCAGCAACGCGGTCCAGTTTTCCTGTGGTGTGTTAGTCTCGGGGGGCTGAGGCGTTTCGCCGTTGGAAAGCCGGGCGGAGACCTGAAACTCGATCTTTTGCTCCTGAGGAAAACGTCTTTGAGGAAGAATCAGAGAGACGGTCCCGTCCAATGTCGCGTCCCGATTGGCGAGCCAGAAAACGAGCTGCCGCCAAAACCGTTTGTGGGCCTCCTCGAAACCTGCGAGCTGCCACCGCCACGTACTATCGACAGCGAGCGTCATGACACGGCCCCGACCTGCGGACTGCTCGATGAGGAGTGGGATCTCCTGATTTTCAGGTGAGAAATCGGAAACTAAAACTTTCGCTCCGGGTTTTACCTCGGCAAACCGGTTCGCGCCGTCCAGAGGCGGAAGTTTGGCCCAAATCTGGTCGGAACGGGAGCTTTGAGAGTCAAGCGCCAGAGCGGTATGATGCCGACCGGCTGGAGTAAGGTGAAACCGAACAGGCAGATTCCAGTGCGCTTGAGCTAAAGCCTGCGTTTCCTTTGAATCGCCCACCGGACTCATAACGATTGGCAAAAGACCTGCCAGAGGTGAGTTTTCAAACCCGCCCAGTCCATAGTTCCTCAAGCCGCCAAGCGTCAAAAGCCCGGTCCCTTCGTGAACCTTCTGGACGAGCAGTTCCAATTCTTCCGGCCGAAAACACGCAGTGTTTACATCACCGAGAATCACTACCGCATATTCTTCATTCAGGAGTTCAGCGAGTTTGGGCGTTTGTGTGGAAGCTGATTCGGGCGTACTGGAAATTTTAGGATCGTGAACCCGTACCAGGTCGAGCTGGATTTCGTTGGCAGAATCAAGGGCACGGCGAAGAAAACCAGTCTCGGGGCGAAACGCTCCTTCGAGGTACAGCACACGCAAGCCTGTTTTGGAAACAGTCACAAAAGCATCGAGTTGATTATTCATGACGGAGGCTTCGTCAGGCTGGGGCGGAACTCGAAGCGTGACTTTGACCTCTCCCGGCTCTTTTGGGGTCCATGAAAGCAAAACAGGGACAGTTTCTCCGGGAGTTTCGGCCTGAATGGTCGTTTGAGCCGCGATTTCCATGGCGCCTGAAGGAGTTTCCACGAGAAGTTCCACTGGAACAGATGTTTTCGCGAGTCCGTCGAGGCGGATCCGGCCTGTAACCGTGACTTCGGTATTTACGAAAACACGCTGATCCACCAGAAAATCTTCAACGACCGCGTCGGGGGCCTGATCTTCCTGACGGTTTGAACCGAATGGAACGACGAAAAGAGGGATCCCAAGGCGGCTCATACGGTTTGCGGCCGTTTGTGGGAGCGCGTCCCGGGGCGGGAGGGCACGCTGTGCGCCGTCACTCAGAAGTACCACGCCAAGGACTTTTTTCCCGGAGGTTTTGCGAAGAACCTCCAAAAGAGCTGCGCCGAGTGCCGTTTCGTCACCGGTCGGGGCTTTGGAAAACCCGATTTTCCCCATAGGATTTAACTTAATGGAATGAAGTGTCCGGTCAAAAGCAAAAACCTCAGTTTCGACGTTTTTGCTCATCCGGGCAAGCTCTGGCGCGCTTTTTGTCAGGGCGTTCTTTTGTGCCTCAAAACGGGATTTTTTCTCCGGACAGTCAGCGACTTCCATGCTTCGCGACGAATCTGCAAGGATCAGAACGTTTCCCGGGTACGTCTCGGTTTCTGTTTGCATCGCGGATGGCCGGGCCAGGATCCAGAGAAGCAGAAGAAGCAAAATCCAGCGAGGAAGAACCAAAAGCCACGATTTTCGTCTGTTTTCAGGCAGAATACTCCACCACGTGCAGATCCCCAGGATGAGGATCAACGAGATGAGCAGTGGAAAAGAGTGGAAAATCGAGTGGTACATAAGGAACCTCGGGAACATATCCCGAGGGCATCATTTGGAACGAAACGTTTTTTATTTTTCTCCTGTTCCCGGCCGTTTTGACTTAACGGAAAGAATGGAAACGATCCTTTCAAGGACCAAAACCCCCACCAGACCCGCAAGCAGGGCGCACAGAACGTAAATCTGTTGCTCGGTCGAAAAGGAACTCATCGCGAGGCGTTCAAATTTCATGTGACCTCCCACGAGTGTCATCCGCTGGAACGGCCAAAGGCAAGCGATTGACCCAAGCATAAAACCGATCAAAAGGGAAAGAATTACACCGTGGTAGTGTTTCAGGAGGAATTTGAGCAAACGGGAAAAGGCTAAAAGTCCCAGAACGCAGCCTGCTCCAAAAACACAGAGTGTCAGGAAATCACCAAGGGTCGTTTTCAGGTGTGCAAGGTCCTTCACACGGGCGATGATTTGCGCATACTCACCCAAAATCAGCAGGATGTAGGAGCCGCTGATTCCCGGAAGGATCATGGCGCAAATCGCCACCAGGCCACAGCAGAAAATGTACAGGAGGCTGGAATCTTCTCCTGCCATGGGGTTCAACGTTGTGATCAACCAGGCAGCGATCGTTCCCAATACTACCGCAATGCCGCAGGCGAAGGTTTTGTTTTTGATCTGATGGAACAAAATAACGACTGACGCGAGGATCATCCCCATAAAGGCCCCAAAGGTGACGGGGAGATGATCTCTCAAAAGCTGATGCATAAATACCGCCGAGCTGCCCAGACCTACGACGATTCCCAACAGAAGGATACCCAGAAACCCGAATTGTACGTGCTTCAGGGCCTGCCGGATTTTTCCGCCAAAGAGAAGTGAAAGAAAATGCGAGTCAAAACTGCTGATCGCAAGCACCAGTCGTTCGTAAATGCCGACGATCATCGCGACCGTCCCGCCCGAAACGCCAGGAATCGAGTCCGCGATGCCCATCAGAACGCCGCGGAGAAAAATGAAGATCGATGAAAGCATTTTGTTTTTAATTATGAATTAAGAATTATGAATTATGAATTGAAGATTTTATTATAAATCCCAGGTAAAACCCTGGCTGTAGGTGGTTCATTCCCACAGCAAATTTATAATTCATAATTCAAAATTCATAATTCATAATTAATTTTAGTGGTTTTTCCCACAGCATTTTTTGTACTTCTTTCCACTGCCGCACGGGCACGGATCGTTCGGGCCAATTTTCGGTCCAACGTTGCGGATCGTTGCGACTTTCTGATTCAAGGAAGCGTCGATCGCGGATTTCTGCTGACGGCCGATCTCGCTGTTCGCGGTTGAATTCTGCATCGCAGTTTTCACCGACGCGGTGGCGGAAGAGGCTTCTGCGTGGTGAGCCGTCTGCTGGGTCCAGGTCGAACCCACGAAACGTTCATCCAGCTGTTCCATACGGAACACCAGGTCCGTGACCCGCTCGCCGACGGACTTCCACATCGCATCGAAGGTCTTCATCCCTTCGCGTTTGTACTCGACTTTCGGGTCCACTTGCGCGTAACCACGCAGACCGACGCTGCTCTTCAAGTGGTCCATCGTCAGCAAGTGCTCTTTCCAGGCGGCATCCAGAATCGAAAGGACCAGTGCGCGTTCCATTTTGCGCATCTCGGGACGGTAACGGTCATCGATCGATTCCATCATTTTCATCCGGAACTGGTCGGCCGTACGGTCTTTCAGCTCGTCGGTATGAACTTCCACGTTCCAGCGGTCCATGACTTCTTTGGAAAGAGCGTCCAGATCTTCGTCGGTGAGGCGGAACTCACGGTTCGTCTGGTGTTCGGCGATGTAATTTTCTACCCACTTCTTGACTTCGATCACGGTCGTGTTTTCTGCCAGGGCGTTTTTACGGCTGAAATCAACGAGCATTTTGTGGAAATCGGCGTGAGTTACATGTTTCAGATCTTCGAAATTAATTTCTGCGTTGAAACGGTCCTTCACCCACTGCTCGATCCCATTCTGGTCGTAAATTCTGTAACCCTGCGCGTCCACGCGGGAGAAATGGTACTCGCCGGCCAAAACCGGGAATTCGATTTCTTTCTCAAAGTACGCATCACCGATGATGCTGAAAAGCTCTTCCTGCAGTTTTTCGGCGGATTTCCCTTCCAGATTTTCTGGTGGAACTGTGATCCCGAATTTACCGCGCAGCCAAGCGGAACACGCTTTCAGGGCGTAGCCTTTTTCCAGTGCATAAGCGCCGTCGGAAAGATCTGTTTTCTGAATGAACGGGATCACTTTTTCGAGCAGGAACGAATCCAGTTCCTCGCGCGGAACCGCCTTCAGGTCACGCTCCCGCAGATTCAGATTCCAGCGTGTATTGATCGATTTGGCCATTGCTTCCCAGTTCCATTCATCTTCCTCGACGTCCTCCGAAAGATTTTCTTCGAGAAGGTCCAGAATCGTCGCTTCGGCCATTCCAAGAGCCTCATTGATCGCTTCTTTTGAGGCTTCCTCAAAGTTCATATTGCGGTAGTGGCGTGGGGTCAACTCAGTCGCGAGCTGATTACCGGCCCAGTTGCAGAACGTTTCCACACCGTAGTTCGGGTCAAGGTACGTCGCAAGGTGATTGGCGAGCTGGTCCTTTACCATGTCGAAAATAAGATCACGGCAATTCACGCCTTCCAGAATGTTCTGGCGGTAGCGGTACGTGCGTTTACGCTGCTCGTCCATTACTTCGTCGTACTCGAGCAGGCTTTTACGAATTTCGAAGTTTCGCTCTTCGACTTTCTTCTGTGCCCCTTCGACACGGCGGGTGACCATCGGACTTTCGATCGCCTGGCCGTCGCTCATACCGAGCCAGCTCAGCGCGCTTTTTACCCAATCACCGGCGAAAATACGCATCAGGTCGTCTTCCAGCGAGAGGTAAAACCGGCTTGAACCAGGGTCTCCCTGACGCCCGCAGCGGCCGCGGAGCTGGAGGTCGATTCGGCGTGCTTCGTGGCGTTCCGTTCCGATCACGTACAGACCACCCAGTTCGCGCACTTCCTGACCTTCTTCTTTCATGTGTTCTTCCGCCTCGATTTTGGCGGTCAGTGCGTCCCACTCCTCGCGCGGGACTTCGAGTCGGGTCGGGTACTTATTCTGGAGAATACTCCACGCCATTGCGTCGGGGTTTCCGCCGAGAATAATGTCCGTACCACGGCCGGCCATATTCGTCGCGATAGTCACCATGCCCTTGCGTCCGGCCTGAGCGATGACTTCCGCTTCCTGCTTGTGGTTTTTTGCGTTCAGGACATTATGCTTGACGCCCATCCGGTCGAGCATCGCGGAGATCTGCTCGCTGCGCTCGATGGAGGTCGTACCGACGAGGATCGGCCGACCGGCGCGGTGAATGCTGTAAATCCTGCTGCGCGGGACTTTTTCGACCTTCTTCGTCCGGTCGCCGCGGAAGACGAAACCGATGTACTCGGGCGTCTCTTCCACGATGTGCCCGCACCAGTCCCGATTATCTTTGTCGGTCAGTTCCAGAACGTCCCAGCTGTGGACCTTTTCGATTTCTTCGGCGACCGCGTTGTATTTTTCGCGCTCGGTCATGTAAATGAGGTCCGGGAAATTGATACGCTGGAGCTTTTTGTTCGGCGGAATGGCGATCACGTCCAGATTGTAGATCTTCCAGAACTCGTTCGCTTCGGTCATGGCCGTTCCGGTCATGCCGCAGATTTTCGGGTACAGTTTGAAGAAGTTCTGAAGCGTGACGGTCGCCAGGGTCTGGTTTTCCTGTTTGATCGTGACGCCTTCTTTCGCTTCGACGGCCTGATGCAGACCGTCGGACCAGTTACGGCCCGGCATAAGTCGGCCGGTGAACTCGTCAACGATCACGATCTCGCCATCGTTGATAACGTAATTCACGTCCAATTTGTACAGATGATGGGCTTTCAGCGCGTTATCGATCAGGTGCGGCCATTCCATATTCCCGGCCGTGTAGAAACATTCGACGCCGGCGAGATGCTCGGCCGTCCGGATCCCTTCGTCGGTCAGGTTCGTGGAGTGTTCTTTCTCGTTGACCTCGAAATCGACGCCTTTTTTGAGCTGGCGGGCGATGCGGTCGGCTTCGCGGTACTTGCTGATGTCACCGTGGGCCGGGCCGGAAATGATGAGCGGCGTACGCGCTTCGTCGATCAAAATGTTATCCACTTCGTCGATGATCGCGAAGTTTAACGCTCCCTGCGCCTGCTGAAGTTCCTTCGGGTAGCGCCAGTCGTTCTTTGCCGCGGGGCGCATATTGTCACGCAGATAATCGAAACCCAGCTCGTTGTTCGTACCGTACGTGATGTCGCAGCGGTAGGCGGCCTGGCGCTGGTCGTTCGAAATGTTGGACTGAATGGAACCGACCGTCAGGCCGAGCGACATATAAAGGGGGCCCATCCATTCCATGTCACGGCGGGCGAGGTAATCGTTGACCGTCACGACGTGGACCCCTTTGCCGGAAAGGGCGTTCAGGTAGGCCGGAAGCGTCGCGACGAGTGTTTTACCTTCACCGGTGATCATTTCGGCGATCGAGCCGCTGTGAAGGACCGCACCGCCGATGAGCTGAACGTCATAGTGGCGCATACCGAGCACACGATGACCTGCTTCACGGCAGACCGCGAAGGCCTCAACGAGAAGGTCGTCGAGCGTTTCGCCGGCTTCAAGACGTTTTTTGAATTTGAACGTTTGTTCCCGCAATTCCGCATCCGTCATGGCGGTATAACGGGATTCCAGTTCATTAATGGCAGCGATTTTGGGCGCCAGTTTTTTCAGGAAGCGGGCATTGGCTGAACCGAACATGGAGGTGATCCCGTGCTCGATTTTCTGGCCCACATTATTGAAAAGATCCTGTGTGAGGTCCCATACGCGTTCCCAATTTGGCATTTTAATTTCCTGTCCGTTTATATTATCTCTGTTCAACCTTATAGGCTGATAATCCACCTATTTTAATATTATATGGTATAACTATAACAGACTATTTAATTTGGTCAAGAGGAATACCCGAAAAAAAAGTAAAAAATAGAAGAGATTTTGGAAAATTTTCAGAATTATAAGGAAAACCTTGCGGCCCGGAAAGGGATCGGCTGGAGATTTAGCAAATCTGTGAATAGAAGTAAGCGCGATCATAGCCGGTGCCGCTTGGTATTCCTGTGTGTGTTTTGTAAGTGTTCTGGATTATGTTTCGGGGAAAACCTCGCGGCCCGGAAAGGGATCGGCTTGCATTAAACTAAAAAAGTTAGAAGTAAGCGCGATCATAGCCGGTGCCGCTTGGTGTTCCTGTGCGTGTTTTAGCACCGCATCCACTTGAGTATTTTCACGTAGGAAGTGGAAAAGTCCTTAAAATGGAACTGCTCGTCTGCGGTTTCTTTGTCTTCGTCGGAAATGAACTCCCCACCCCGGGCCTCCACGTGCCACGAAAGGAGGTCATACACGGAAACCGCCGGAGGTTCCATGAACGAACGAACCAACTGTTTCATTCCATTCAGGTTTTGCGCGGCGACCGGGGAGCCTTTCATGTCCAGATCGAGGACGACGTAATCCAGCTCGTCAAGGTCAAACGCGATAGCCAGCGCGTTCACGGAAGGCGTTGCAAGGACGAAACTGTTTTTGACCGTTTTCGGGACCCAAATCAACGAGGATTCCGGCTTTTCGCGTTCCATATATCCGAAAACGGGTTTTACTTCCCCCAAGGTGCGGCGGTCGTAATTGCGCACGTCCACGATGACGTAACGAAACCGTTTACGGGCTTCTTCGAGTACGATGTCCACGTACTCGGCGCAGTCTCCGACCCGGTGGCGTACGTCACCGCTGTGACAGCCGAAATCCGTGCAGTAACCGGTGCACCAGCTGAGGACCTCGCAGCGATCTTCTCCGACGAAAGTCGCCGAGAGGTCGAGGTCAATGTCTCCTTTGGGGTCCTTCCAGTGGACGTAAAAACGGACCACTTTGGCGTTGGGATTTTCCAGCGGAGTGTGGGTCCCACGGACTTGTGTCTCCAGCGCGTCGGAGACGGTCCGCATATTCGTCGGGAGCGGTATTTTCCGAAGCTGGGGGTCGATCCAGCAGCGGCCCATCGCGGGAAGCTGCGAGAAACGGCGTTTGAGGCTGGTTTTGATGGTTTCGCACACCTCGTCCACGATTTCCGGCTGGAGCGCTTTCAAGGGCGTGAGCGGAATGGGGGTCCGGCTCCCTTTGATCGTCACTTGGCGGCCCCATTGGTTTTCTTTGCGGTCAATGAAGTGCCCCAGCAGTTCGTAAAGGACCTTTTCCGACACTTTGTCCGAAATGCCGCAGAAACGATCCAGGATCAAGCGGGTGCGCTCGGTTTGGTCCTTTGAATTCAGGATCTCACGGGTGCGGGTGGCATGTTTTGCGTTCATAATGATGAAAAACGGTTACGATTTTTACTTACTCTTCATTTTCCGGATCAGGCTCAATCAGGCCAACCTCTTCCAAGGCTCTGATTCCCGCCCGATTCATTGCCCGTGCCGCCCACATATCACACAATTCGCGCATGTCACGTTGGTATTCCTCCTGAAAAACCTTGAGGAACTGGCTTTTCAATGTCTCGTCAACCTTGCCGGGGAAAGCGAGCCAACGCTCATCCGGGGTCATTCGGTATGCCGGTTTTTTCCACTTCGGACAGCAATCTGGCGGCGGAGCGGTCTGCCTTTGCTCCTTGATCGCGGCGTCGGCCCGGGATCGTTTTTCCTGGCGGCGGCGATGACGTTCCGGGTAGTGCTGCCCGGTATAATCACGTTCCGCTTCGGTTCCGACCCGAAGGAGAGCGTCCAGGCGGCGGGCGAACTCGCCAGGACGCTGGGCCAACAATTCGAGCTGGGTTTCCAGCGAGTCCGCGTTTTCCACACGGGAGTTCCACGTCCGGATTTTTCCGTTTCGAAGTTTCTGGAACGCCTGAAACGTTTTCGGGAAAACTTTCGCGTAATCACCGACGTGAAGCCGTTCACCGACCCGGATCCAGCGTTTTTCGTACCGGAGCATTTCTTCTGCATTGATCGGCAAAGATTCGAGCATCGCCATGATTTCGCGGCGTTCGGCACGGTTAAAATTACGGATCCGGTCCGCTTTGCTCGTGAAGAGGTAATCCCCTCCGCTGCGGCCGACGATGATCCGCAGAGCGTCCGTTGTGGTGAGTTTTTCGGGGTAAAGGTCCAGTTCCACCGCCAGCCAGCAAAGCGTTTCCTTGAACGGAATCGTTTCCGGCATAAGTGTCTGGAGCTCCTTGCGGGTACGGTTCCCGACGAACCATTCAAGGACTTGGTGGTCCATCGGAGAGATGGACTGATTCACCGAAACGAGGTCCGTAAAGATCCGGTCGAAATCCTCTGCTGAGGCGACGTCGATCATCTTGTATTTTGTGTGCTCGAAAGCCGGTCGAGCCTCCACGGGGCATTGTTCCGGGATGTAGGTTCCGTTAGAGAGGTAGTGGAGGAATGCGTTCAGGAAAAGTTCCGCCTCCGTCATATTCATGACCTGCGTCGGGAAACCAGCATACAGTGGTTTATAGTCACCATCGCCGAGAGTCTCACGTATCCAGGCGACGATTTCGTCGTGAAAATCAATGGCGTCGTGCTCCGGCGCACGGGAAAGACTCTCGAAAGCCTTTTTCGTCAGCATGTAACCAAAATGCATCAGTTCCGCCTGGATCGTACACGCCAGATCGCGATGATTTTCATTGCCGTCCAAGAGGAACATTCCACGCTGAAAAGCAATTATGTTTCGGGACAAGTCAGCCATTTCGAAATCTCAAAGTAATTTTATCAGTTTTTCGTCCAAATTTTTTGCACTTCAAAACAGGCGGGGAAGAAAAGGTGTGAGAAACGTTTTTCAGGTTCGAAGAAAGATGAAATTTGCCGCCTGGAGAAAATCAGTCTCTTGCGAGTTTTTCCTCAGGCGGCGTCTTCAGTAGTTAGTTATCTCATTTCACGTTGACGGCCGGGACGACCCAAACGCTCAGCTCGGTTTCGTATTCAGCGGAAATGTGGATCTTCACTTTGTAGAGACCCACTTCACGCAGCGCACTGGAAAGACGAACCTGGTCTTCAGCCAGCGTGATGTTCTGGGCTTTCAGTGCGGTGACGATTTCCGGAGCGCCGACCGAACCGTAGAGGCGGCCTTCGTCGTTGGCGTTGACGCCGATAGAAACGCTGACGTTCTGGAGCTGCTCGTAAAGAGCCTGAGCTTCCGCGCACTTGGCTTTGTGGATCTCAGCCAGAAGAGCCTTGTGCTTCTCGACCATGCGCTTGTGGTGCTCGCTGGCAATCGTGGCGAGACCCTGCGGAATGAGGTAGTTGTGAGCGTAACCGGGCTTCACTTCAACGACATCGCCCTGTTTGCCCAAGTTATCGACGGACTGGATGAGCAGAAGCTCAATGCCGCCATTGGCGCCCTTCGGGAGGCGCTTCATTTTGAAAGAGTTACGCTTGATTTTCTTCTGTTTTTTGGTGTTGGGCATTTGATTATCCTTTCTTATATTGTATCACTGGTCGTGAATTGAAACCCGTTGGGGTACAACCCACTCACTGAAAATCAGCATCCAGTGAAAATATTCGCCAACAGGTGAAATTAACGTGCACGCGGCTGAAGGAGCGCATTGCTCATTAGTTCAGCTGCGAGGTGTCCCTGCGCGGTACGCAGGTTAGATGGAAATGAATTCCACCAGCTTTTTTGCAAACGTGTTCAGATGTCCGGGAAAGGACGTTCTGTGCCGCTGCGTAAAAAGCGTTTTTAACCGTCCTAGAACGGGATATCATCCGCGGGAGGCTGAGGGCCTGGCTGTTGCTGACGCGGAGCGGGAGTGTAACCGCTGTCGTACGAGCCGTAGGCTTCCGATTCGTCACGCCCGGGACGCGGACCACTGTTTCCACTATTGGAACGGCTGCTGAGCATCTGCATTTTCTCGCCGACCACACGAAGCTTGGAACGTTTTTGGCCTTCCTGCTCCCACTGGTCCAGCTTCAGACGGCCTTCAATCAGGACCGACGACCCTTTGGTGAGGTACTGGTTGCAGGTTTCGGCCTGCTTCGCCCAGAGCGTCACGTCGATGAAAGTCGCTTCTTCGACCCATTCTCCTTCAGGAGTTTTGCGACGGTCGTTGACCGCCAAACCAATTTCACAGACCGGCATTCCGGAAGGTGTGTAGCGCAGATCCGGATCACGGGTCAAATTCCCAATGAGAATGACACGATTGTAACTGGCCATGGCAAATCTCCTTTATGAAATATGGAGTCGAATGAATTGAGGAAATTATTCTTCGTCTTCTTCTTCGTCGTCTTCGTAATCTTCGACGTTGATTTCTTCATCTTCCGTTTCGGGAAGCTGACGATCCTGGAAAGCGGCCGGGCCAACTTCGGCGTGTTTGACGAGTTCGTCAACAATGCGCGGATCGATTTTGATGAAGAGGTTACGAATGTTGACGTCGTACAGGCTGAACTGGCGATTCAGATCCGCCAGATTCGCGCTGTCAAGACGAAAATACATAAGCCAATAAAGACCTTTGCGCTGTCCTTTGATCGGATAGGCAAGGCGGCGTTCTTCCCACTGACGGCTGACAAGGATCTCTCCTCCGGCGTCCGTGACGAGTTTGTTGACCTGAGCGGCCACACCTTCCGGATCACGAGCATAACGCCCGGAATCCAGAATGAACATTCCTTCGTAAACGTTAAGTGCCAAGGTTTTACTCCTAAAATGAAAAAAACTAACTACTGAATAATGAATAATGAATAACGAATAACGAATAATGAACACTTCGCGTAACGTAAACGACAGAATGAATTCAAACCGCGCGTAATTCCGGCCTACGGCCTTCATTACCGCCTTTCATTATTCGTTATTCGTTATTCATTATTCATTTTTGATTATATTTCGTCATGGCTCGATCTGCGCCTTCTTTAGCCCAGAGTTCCACGGCGTCCGCGGCGGTCTGGACGGCGACGTCGATCAATTCGCGGTCCTTTTTGTCGAATTTGGAAAGGACGTAGTCCGCCAAATCCCAGCTGGCCGGCTTGTCGCCTACGCCAATCCGCAGACGTGTTACTTGGTCCGTCGAGAGCGCACGAATGCAATCTGCCAGTCCTTTTTGTCCCCCGGCAGAGCCTTGCGTTCGGATACGAAGTTTTCCAACCGGAAGGTTCACGTCATCGCAGATGATCAGGACGTCCGGAATTTCAACCTTGTAAAAGTCCACAAACGGACGAACGCATTGGCCGCTGAGGTTCATGTAAGTCACGGGGGAGATGAAAACGACGCGTTCATTCCCGATTTTCCCTTCCATGAACTCACCCTGAAACTTGGTCTTTGTTCGACCATCGCCGTGACGTTTGGCCACTTCCGCCAGCACCTCGTAGCCAATATTGTGGCGTGTGCCGACGTATTTCGAACCAGGATTTCCGAGACCAACGATCAGTTTCATACGGGTTTTCCGCTCTTTTACGTCCTCCAGCAGTTCCGTCGTTCCACGCTTCGTGGAGAGGATCCGATCGACGCCTTCTTTGTTGGGCTGAGCGTCCCGAAACTCTTCGGCAAATACTTCATCGGCCGGGTGCGAGTTCCGGGTTTCGTCATTCCAGACTTCCAACTCACTGGAAAACACGTGGTCCACACTCATTTCGTGAACACGTTGGGCGGAACTTTTGCCGAAGAACCAGCTTTTCAGCAGTGTGATCAGGCTCATAAGGACCGCCGTTCTGGATGCTACCTGTTTGAGGCGTGAAATCAGGCTTCAGGTTCTTCTTCAGCCTTCTTGCGGGCGATAACTTCCGGTTCACCTTCGGCGGGCGCGGCAGTTTCCTCAACCTCTTCCTTCTTCTCGACGCAAGCGACGACGACGGCGTCGGCAGCCAGGTCACAAGTGACGCCTTCCGGCATTTTGATGTCGGCGACGGTGATATGCTGGTTCAGAGCCAAATCGCTGATGTTGACGAACAGGGCGTCCGGAATGTTCAGAGCGGAGCATTCAACTTCCGCTTCGTGAATGAGCTGTTCGACGACACCGCCTTCGCGCAGACCGATCGCATCGCCCTTGAGGACGAACGGGACGGTGACGGTGATTTTTTCGTTCGCGTCAATACGAGCGAAATCAACGTGGAGGACTTTATTGCCCCAGACGTTCCACTGGACTTCTTTGATGAGAGCTTCGTCGGTGCAGTCGCCCGAGAATTTAACGATCTGATGACCGTGGCGGAGGATCATGTTCATCGCCGCCGCGTCAATGACCAGGTTGACCGGGTCCTGTTTATGTCCGTAGAGGTTTGCCGGAATCAGGCCTTCGTCACGAAGACGGCGGATTCTGCGCTTTCCAAATGTGTTACGAACTTTGACTTCCAAAACTTCCAATTCTGCCATTGCAAACCTCGATTCTATATACCGTATGCTTTGAATTTCCGCTTCACCGCTATTTTTCGTGTTATTGAAAAAGCTCTTTCCGCAGGACCATCCTGCGCGCAATTTTAAAGTGAACGGTTTCGTATAAACGGCCCGGCCCCGGAAACCTTGGCGTGTCGTGCTGCATCATGACACGATTTCGACGAGACACAAGGGAGCGTTATTCCCTTTTAAAAAGCCGTATATACACTATGGAATCGATATTATGACAGAAATCTGAAAAATTTCAAGGGGGGGAGGGGAGAATTTTTAAATTATGAATTGGGAATTATGAATTATGGATTGGGGGCATTGTTGGGGCACATCAGCCATATTCCATTTGCCAATTCATAATTCATAATTCTTCATTCTTAATTAATTATGGTGTTCCGCGCCGGATTTCCTCGTCGCGATCCCAGTTGTCGGAGAGGCCGATTCCCGGTTTATCCTCTTCACCGGGCATTTTGGGCCATGGTGGTTTTTGCAGACACGGCTTGCGTGCGGGTATTAATGCTACAGGTGAATAATGCTTCCGACGTGGATTTCGTGAGACTTTGGCCGACAGAATTTTGTCAGGTATTTCACAGCCCGGGACTTCGAGTACCCGTTTTTCGAGCTCCATTTCATCTTCCAATTCTTCGTTCGGGTCGTAAGGCTGACGCTCGAGGAAGAACGAAACCACATCCATCCCGCGGATGACCCGACCGAAAACGGTATGTTTTCCGTCGTAATCCCTATTGGGACGGTAGCAGATGAAAAACTGCGATCCTCCCGTGTTCGGGCCGGCGTTTGCCATGGAGACAGTACCACGGAAGTGTTTCCGGGAGTTAGGGCCAATTTCGTCTGGAATCGAATATCCCGGTCCATCGTCATGGTTGTGGCGTTTTTTAAGCGTTCCATCCAGTTCAGTTTCGGTACGAAGCAGCTCCGACCCACCCCCCTGAGCCATCTGACCATGAATGACACGATGGAAGTCCAGGTTCGTGTAAAACCCTTTTTCTACGAGGAAGATGAAGTTTGCCACGGTGTTTGGGGCTTCATTTTCGAACAGCTCGATTTCGACTTCGCCGCGGGTCGTCGTCAGGATCACGCGCGGCAAATCGCCGTTCATATCATCCCGTTGACGCAATTCCAACTCGCGCCGCCATTCGGTTTGCCAGTACTCCAGATTCTTGAAAGGGCTTTCGTTGTATTCAAACTCCGACTTGCGGCGCCATTGGAGCTGCATGAGTTTCGGGCCGTATTTGGCTGCCGCGTCGAAATCGTTCGAGTAAAGGGACGAATAAGCCGCGGCGTCGATGATTTCGTCAGACGCGAACTCGCTACTGCTCAGGAGCTTTTTGCAGACGGCAAACGCTTCTTCGTAGAGGTCCAGCCGACGGTACTCGCGCAGCACATTCACAATAAAGGCGTCCAGATCAGTATTTTCACGTGGGTATTTCAGCAGACAGACGATCGCCTGGTCCATAAGCTGCCGATGGAGTGACTGCGCCTCTTCACGAAGTTTGTTGAATTCGCGCCTGCACTCCTGCCGCCGTTCGTCAGTCGTTTCCACATCACGGAATTCGGTCCGCAGGTCCACCATCTGCTGAAGGATCGGTTTCCATTCTTCCAGAAGGCGGTCAAAATCCTGCCGCTCCTTGCGTACGGGAGCGGAGTCCTGTGCGTAAAGGCACGTGAAAACGAGCGAAAGGAAAAGGAACAGGAAAAAAAGTTTGTGTTTCATGGAAGTGTCATTTATTGGATGGCTGACGACTTTGAGAATCTTTTATACTTTATTTACCGTGCAGCCTGCTTCATTCATGGTCTGTACCAATTTATTATACGTTGTTTCGTCGGGAAAGGTTCCAATGATCGCGCCGCCGCTACCGGCAAATTTTGCGGAAACACCAATCGAACGGGCAAGTTCTACCATTTCGATCTGGGCGGGAGCGATTTTACAGATTTTTCTCCGTAAATCGAAATTGGCGTTCATCAAGTCACCCAGCCGCGGCCAGTTTTGATCCAGAATGGCCGTTTTGGCCAGGTCGGTCAGTTCGGCGAAACGTTTCATGGCGTCGTGGACTTCCGGGACACCATTGTCCCAGCGGTGACGCAGGTCGTTGTGCGGGACTTCCGTTGGCTCGCTTACATCTGTTTTGAACGCAATATAAAGCGGGGGAGGATTGTCCGGATCAAGCTGGAGCGGTTCATAAAAACCATACTTCAGACCGTTTTTTGTCCTCATTTTCTTGCGGGAAAAGTCCATGTAAACCATTCCTTCGTAAACCTGAATAACACGGTCCTGCAATCCGGCTGTGATTCCCAGTTCACATTGCTCGACCGAAAGGACCAGAGAGGGCAAAAGGTATTTGGGAATCGATACGTCGTAAAATTCCATTAGTGCGCGAAACGTCGCGACGATGATCGCGCTTGAACCAGCCATACCGACCTGTCGGGGAATATTCGTCTCGAACCGAATCGAGAAGGTACGGTCATGCAGGGTGATCCCGTATTGGTGGCAGTACTCCGCGAATCGTTTGATGGAGGCCTTGATTAACCGTACGCCTCCATAATAACCGTGTTGACGAACATCTCGAACCAAATCGTCAATAGAGCGAAAACGATTGTTGTTTTCGCGCATAACGATTTCTAATTCTTCCCATTCATAAACGGTGACCCGGGCAAAATACGCCGGCAGGATCACGGAGATCGTCTTCCCGAAATACCCATCGGACGGATTTCCAATGACCCCCGCACGGGCACAGGCGGTTTTGCGGATGATTTGAATGGACATAAAAACCCCATTTTTTAATTATGAATTATGAATGATGAATAATGAATTACGGAGGCGACGCTTTCAGTGTCGTTAAAATGTGAAGTGTGGAGCAAAAAGATACCATTTAAATCATTCTTAATTCATCATTCTTAATTCTTAATTTATTTCACCATTTGCTTTATTTTTTCCCGGATCGTCTCTCCATGGTCCGGGTCGGCCAGAGCGAATTGCAGGAACGCCAGGAAGTAGCTCTCGTAGTTTCCAATATCAAACCGATGTTCCTGTGGGGTGACTCGCACTCCGAAAACCTTTCCTCCCGCGGCGATCATGGCCTGAATTGCGTCGGTGAGTTGAATTTCATCGTTCTTGCCCGGTTTCGTTTTGTACAGAAAATCGAAAATTTTAGGTTTGAACACGTAACGGCTCGCGACGGCCATCCGGCTTGGCGCTTCTGCCACGGAGGGTTTCTCCACGATTCCGCCAAGCTGGAAAATATGCGGATCCTTCATATTTATCGGTTTCGCGATTCCATAACGGTGGACTTCATTTTCAGGAACTTTCTCAAATGCGATGACGGCATCAGCGTTACGCTCTTCAAAAACCTCGATCATCCGTTCGACGACGCGACTTTTTGCGTTCACTCCCAAAATCGTATCACCAAGAGCAACCACGAACGGTTCGTTCCCCACAAACGACTCGGCACAGAGGATCGCGTGGCCCAGCCCCAACTGACGGCGTTGACGGGTGTAAAAGTACTGCAGGTCCGCTTTTTCAAACGCCAGTTCGTTTAGAAGTTCTTCTTTACCGGTTTCACGCAGATGATTGATCAACTCCATGTCGAGGTCAAAGTGATTTTCGATTGCGATTTTCGTTGGACCGGTAATAAAAAGGAGTTTTTGCAGACCACACCGATTTAACTCTTCCACGACGTACTGCACAACAGGTTTGCGTCCAACAGGGAGCATTTCTTTTGGAAGACTTTTTGTGAGTGGAATCAGACGCGTACCACGTCCCGCGACTGGAATGACCGCCAGTTTTACCGCCATTTTGTTCTTTCTTTTGAAAAAAGGAAGTGAATTTGAATTATTATTTAACAGGCAATTTCTCTATTTTAATCGTATTTTATCAAAAAGTCAAGTACCCAATGGTTCTTAAATGCTATATTTTGCCTATTTTGTGCAAACAATTTTGAAGGAACTTGCGTAAAAAAGAGGGAAAAAAGATTTTCTCGAAAATTTCCCGATCGAATTTCGGTTTCTCGTTCTTTTTTTGCCCTTTAAACCGTTACAATCGGAATTTTGCAAATTATCTTCTTTTCCCTCTGTAAATAGCCGAATCCTGAAATGGTATAACATAATCAAATTACCGCTATTTATGGCGGTCTTACTTAAACAGAGCACTCATTATGAAAAAGCCTCCGTTTACTTCACGTTTCCTGCTTCTGACGGTTCTCACCGCCGGAATGATGTTTTCCGCTTCACTTGTAGCCCAGGACGCCCCCGAATCATCGGTTCGGCCTGCCCGTCCGGCTGCCGCCAGGCCTCAGGTGAAGGTTAATGTCCCGCAGCGCCAGCTTGCACCGCACGTTTTCACGAAAATCAACCCTGGTTTGGATGAAATGTACATCGTGAATACATTCAACCTGAAGGACTTTAACAAGAAGGACGAAAGTGGCAAGGCAACGGATATTCCGTACTCTTGGGCTCGACGTCAGCCCTTCTATAATAATGTATGGTATTTCGATTTTGAGATAAAATCGCTCCGGACGATCACGCTTCCCTCGGCGATTGTTGTCAATGGTCAACAGCGCCCGGTTCTCAAAAAGTATTTGTACCTGATATATCGTATTACTAATCCGGGGGTCTATTATACGGTAAAAAAAGTACAGACAAATGATGCTGTAGCGGGCCTGAAGGACCGGCAGACTGAGGTTTACAGCCAGTTCATTGAAGAAGAAGCGAAACCCCTGCAGGAGTTGGGAAACAGTCTTTATGGCGGAAAAGGCGATATGCCGTCGATCACCAAGCTGGACCCGATGGAGGCGATGCCCATGAGTTTTGAGTTCGTGACGGAAAAGACCAAAGTGCTGGAATTTACGCCGCTGTTCGAGTTGAGGATGGAAGACGAGCAGAAGGTGGACTTTCAGACGAACACGCTAAAGTTGCGCCGGCGTAAGTTGGTCGATGAATTTAACCCCTACGTGGTTCGAAGAATTGCCGAAAAGGAACGTCCCGGTGGAAAATTACACGGTTCCTGGGATTTTATTGGAAAAAAAATTAAGCCGGGTGAAACGGTTTGGGGGGTGGCTTTCTGGTCCGACATTAATTATACCGCAGACCGGTTTTCTATCGTAATTAGCGGGCTGCAAAACGTGCGCAAATACGAAAAGGAAGATCAGAAATATTATTACAAAAATCTAAAATTAAATTACTGGCACCCTGGAGATTTAGATATTTTTCGATTTGGGCAGCCGGGGGGGCTTGACTTCGAGTGGATTTTCGAGTAAAATAGTACCCGCTTGTTAAAAAATCGCAAATATATCAAGAGTCATTTTTACAGGAGTGTTTATTATGGCACATAAAAAAGGTCAAGGCAGCAGCCGTAACGGTCGTGATTCCAACGCGCAGCGTTTGGGAGTTAAACTTTTCGCGGGTCAGGAAGCGAAGGCTGGAAATATCATCGTTCGTCAGGTTGGCAACAAATATCACCCCGGCAAAGGCGTTGGTCAGGGAAATGATTATACCCTTTTCGCTTTGGAAGATGGTTATGTTCGTTTCGATCGTAACGGTCGCCGTGTGAATATTTGCGCTACTCGTGAAGAGGCTTGTGCGGCTCAGTGAGTTTTGTGCATCGCTGAAATAATTAAAAGACGTTCCTTTTCATGGGAACGTTTTTTATTTTAAAATCTTGTATTTTATGTCATTCCTGAGAAATTTTTAAAAAAATCTCCCCCCACCCCCTTGAAAGAAATTTCTTTTGTGGTATATTATGCGTTCACTTGAGTGAGGAATCACCAAGTATGATCTTTGACAATTAGATGAATTTTTCATGAAGCACAAAAATTTTATCGGGAACCT
>SAMEA3663299__coassemble_240_pt1 | contig 29886 bp, 22 predicted proteins | sample SAMEA3663299__metabat2_low_PE_003 | metagenome-assembled genome bin SAMEA3663299 (sample SAMEA3663299) | pig gut metagenome | biome: pig gut; feature: pig-associated habitat; material: faeces | place: China | collected 2013 | reverse complement strand
TCATAATTTATGGCAGTTTTTTTAACGACGCTGGAAGCGTCGTCCCCGTAGATTCATAATTAAAAGACGACGCTGGAAGCGTCGTCCCCGTAGATTTTAGTTTTTGAAACGATGCTGGAAGCGTCGTTCCCATAAAATTTCACTCAAATCTGCATTTCCCCATTGGGAGGTTCTTGACTTTTTTTATTTTGCTATTATACTTTAGGAAAACGATCCAACTTTTCAAACTTCCAGTTTAACCCCCCAACGAAAGAAAACCCTCATGGCCGCCAAATCCTCCTGCAGCTGCGGCTGCTACTGCGCTTCCAGTGACCCGAAAACCTACGCCCAGGAAGTCTGCGACGCTCTGATGAAGACCGACTTCGAGATGATGGAGAAAATCGCGGAGGTCCTGCTCGCCACGAAGGAAAACGGGAACATGATCTTCACGGCCGGGAACGGCGGCAGCGCGTCCACCGCCAGCCACATCATCAACGACCTGACGAAAGGGTGCCGCCTGAACCACCGCGAGGGCTTCCGCACCACGTGCCTGAACGACTCGACCGTCCTGGTCACGTGCCTGGCCAACGATTACAGCTACGACGACGTGTACTCCATCCTGCTCAAGACCCTCGGCCATCCCGGCGACGTACTGATCGTGTACAGCGGAAGCGGGAACTCGCCGAACGTCGTGAAAGCGTGCATCCAGGCCCGCAAAATGGGGATCACGGTCGTGGGTTTTGGCGGCCGCGACGGCGGACAGATGAAGAACTGGTGCGACTACTGCCTCCTCGCCCCGACCTGGTCGATGGAGCAGCTTGAGGACCTGCACGTGGTTTACTTCCACTCGCTGGTCTGCGCGCTGAAGGAAATGCTGAAGACCACGTGGGACATCGAGATTTTCGAGTACCCCACCCCGGCCCAGTCGCAGGCGATGTACTTCTTCGACGAAAAGGCCGTCCGCAAAGTCCCGGGTTTTGACGGCTTCATCGAGCTCGTCACCGAGACGGAGATCAACGACTGCGAGGAGTCCGAAGACGATTTCATCATGTTCTGCCTCAACGACGAGGAAGTGGCCGAAGCGAAAAAACTCGGCGCATACGCCGTCGGTGTGGCCGTGGACCGCAAAGAGCTGAACCTCGTAAACGAGAGAATGCGCATGAAAATGGTGGACGCCGGCGCCGACGCCATCATCCCGAACTTCACGAACGCCCGAAGGCTGGTCGATTTCCTGATGAAACGGTAGTTTATTCGTCCAATCCTAAACACAAAATCCAGCTTACAGCAAGCATCAATTTAAACACGGATTTTCACGGATTAAAAGGATTTCCACAGATTATTTAAAGGGATTTTCAATCAAACAAAACGAAATCTTTTTAATCCATTAAATCCGCGAAAATCCGTGTTTAAATAAAAGGTGAAAGTGAAGTGGGCCTGATATTTAGGGCGGATGTTTTTTAGAATTTCATTAAATCTGACCAGCCTGATCCGCGGGGCCTATAGCGGCTTCGGATTTTCCCTTTGCAATTAATTTCCGCGTACATTAAACGTTTTTTAGACTAAAATTTATGAACGAACAAGAAAAATCCCGTGGTTACTGGTCCGAGACGTGGAGACGGTTTCGGAGGAAGAAGCTCGCGATGTGCGCGCTGGTGTATGTTGTGTTTCTCGCGCTCGTGGCAATATGCTCGCCGATGATCGCCGGCGTGAAACCCATCGTCTGCCAGTACAAAGGCCACATCTATTTCCCGTGCATGGGGTATTTCAATCCCCGCTGGGAAAATCCGGTCTTTTTTCAGGACGACATCGTCCGCGCGTATCCCAGCCGTCTGAAGGAAATGGACCCGAAGAGCTGGGCCGTTTACCCGCTCATCTACAACGACACCAAATACCGTGTTCGTGAAGGCGACAAACCTGGCCGGCCGGAAAATCCTTACGGGACCCACGGCCACCCGTCGCTCCAGAACCCTTGCGGGACCAATGTTTACGGTTACGATGTTTTCTCCATGCTCGTTCATGGAACACGGACGGCACTGCTCGTCGGCTTCGTCTCGACCGGACTGGCTGCGCTGATCGGCATTACACTCGGCGCCCTGGCCGGCTATTTTGGGGGCTGGATCGACATCATCATCAGCCGGTTCATCGAGGTGGTCCTCTGTGTCCCAACGCTGATTTTGATCCTCGCCGCCGTCGCGATCATCCAGAAACCGAGCATCTGGTACGTCATGGCAATCATCGGGATCACCAGCTGGCCGGGGATCGCACGTCTGACCCGAGGCGAGTTCATCAAGCTGAAGCAGAGCGAGTACGTTTCCGCCGCCCGATCGCTGGGAGCGAGTCAGTTCCGAATCATTTTCCGCCACATTCTGCCGAACGCGCTGGCGCCGGTCCTCGTCCCGATCACGTTCAGCATCGCGGCCGCGATTTTGATCGAAAGCTCGCTGAGTTTCCTCGGGATATCGACCTCCAGTTCCTCCATCAGTTGGGGCACGATCCTGAACGACGGGCACCGCAACCTCGCGATGTGGTGGCTGACGTTCTTCCCCGGAACGTTGATCTTCATGACGGTTTTGGCGTATAACCTCATCGGCGAAGCGCTACAGGAAGCGACCGACCCGAGACAAAGGGGCGCGAGATAGAAAAAATATTTGGAGTGTGGCAATACAGAAGCCGAAGGCTTCCTTTGCCGCTTTCACTTAGCGACCGAAAAACAAGGCGGCGAAAACGGTTTTTCTCGTGGGAGACGTCCAGCAAACTTCAGCGGTAAACGCCTCTTCGAGGCTGTATTGCCGCAAGGGAAAGCGATGAATGTCGCTTGAGCGACTGTATCATCCACACCAGATTAAAACGTGCCTGATTTTCTCAAAGAAAAAAAGACGAACGCGGAGGAATTTGAAAAGGGTTCCTCTTTGTTCGTCTTTATTTTTTCCGTCTTTAAAAATGGGGTTGAATTTCTAAAGTACCGAGTGTTTTAATGGGCCGGCAAAACGGCTCAAAAAAAGCTTACAAAGAAAGCGCGCCAACCGGGCAAACGTCGGTGCAGGCACCACACTCAGCGCAGGTGGCTTCATCAACGGTGCATTTGTCTTCGACGATGGTCAGAGCACTGCACGGGCAAGTATCAACGCAAGCGCCGCAACCGATGCAATCATCTTTATTCACATTAACTGCCATAATGAACTCTCCTTTAGAAATAAAGACCAAAAAACTCGCTGAAACATCTCAGCGACTCATCCTGTTATTATAGTCTTTTTTCGGCTAAATTTCAACCCCCGCACCGAGGAAATTTCTCCATTTTTGAAAAAATTTCCAAAATTTCTCTGGTTTTCCGCCTCACTCAAGAGGAATGATCTTTACATCATCCACGTAAACAGTCCCGTATCCTGTCAGGGCAATCGTCATAAAAACCGGGTTGGCATCCGTCACGACCCGCTGGAACGTGATTTTTTGCCAGCCATTCGTTTTCATACGCCGTTCGGCCAGAACCTCGCCCGAGTTGGAATCCGTGATCTTCAGTCCCTCCACCGTATTTTTGAGTGGGACGGGAATATTCAGCCAAAGTTCCACCTGATAAACCGTTCCCACGGGACCGATTTGTACCGCTGGCCCACGAATGACGACCGGCGGTGAGTCGAACATGACCGGCGCCGTGTTTTTGTCTTTCATCGTCACTTCGAGTTTCAGCCCGCAAGGGCCTGAATGAGCCGCTTCCTCGGCGATGTCAGCCCGGGGAGTGATCCCATCGTAAGCGTTCCAGGACTGGAGCTGACGCCACCCCGTCGCGGGGACCTGCCGCAAGTCGTCAAACTCGCCGCCCGGCAAAACATTTCGGCCCCGATTTAACCCTGAGGTCATACGAAGCCACGGGTCCAGAATCGGAAGCGTCCTGTACGTAACAGCTGCGGGGAGAAAATTCGGCGTAGGAAATTGAGCCGTTTTTTCGTGCCAGACCTGCTGCTCCAAATACGCGATCGGCCGGGTGGCCCGCTGCGCAAGCGTAAACGCGTCAGCGTATTCACGAGCCGCAAACGCCTTTTCCGCCCCATCAAGGAAGAGTTTCGCCCGACGGTAGTACATTTCATCCCGATCACCAAGTTTCCTGGCTCCGTGCTGCTGAAGCCAGTTTTCCAGACGCATCGTCGCCAGCTCCTTCATTAATTCCGCCAGTCTCGGCGCGAACCGGACGATTCGCTGCGAGATGCTATTAATGATGATCGAGTTTTGCGTCATCACAATCGTCGAGACGAGCGGCAATTCCTCAAGATTCACGGCCACGCCTCCCGCTTCACGACGGTTGACCAGCGGAGACAGACCGTTCAGTGAGTACTGCCAGCACTGGTACGTTTCCGGAAGACCTCGCACCAAAAATGAAACCTGACGGTTGGCTCCCGCGCCGCTGACGTACTGGGCGTCCGGCTCCAGAACCATCGGAAAAAGGATCCGTACGTGACTCGTTGCCAGGAGCGAGCCGGCCACGTCTTTGTGATTCGACGGAAGAGTCGTGTACTTTTCTCCCTGCGAAATCCACTGTTCCAAAACCAGGATCTCCCGGTTCACCAGTTCAAGCGATCGGGCTCGAAAAACCGTTTCCCGGTCCTTGGAATCCAAACGGGACGAACTTTCAAAGAGGATCCCCCGTGTGCCGGCCATCACCACATTATACGTCAAAAGTCGCAGCTGTTCCAGCGGGATCGCCTTCGGAAACGGCTCCAGTCCCGAAGAACTCCCCAACCGGGCCGCCATCTGTTTCCACTGAGCCTGAAGAAGCGGGTCGAATTCTGTTGGAACCTTCACGAAAATGGACTGACCGGGCGGGACCAGATTCAGGATTTCCCGGAACCAAAGCCCGTACGAAACGAAACCCATCGTTGAGTTCAACGGGTTTCGATCCAGCATCAGAATGTCGTAAACCGAGCTGTATGTTGGGAAATCTTTGTTCGGGATCACAAGGTTGGGTCTGTGAGGAAGCAGCGAATTCGGGATCTGATTCAAAAGGTTCGTCTGACTTCTGGCCAGGTCGGTCGGATTCCCGGGTTTCCCGTCCGGACCGGGTTTTACGTCAAGAATCGTCGGTACTTTTCCAAGGTCCCACGCCAGTACCCGATTCACGAGGCAGCCATTAAGCCTTGAGGTCTGGACCGCCTGCGATGGATTTATGTTCGGGTTACTCAGATCCACCGGCGGCGGACAAATGAACCAAAGATTCAGAAGGGCCGCCTCAACTTCCATCTGCCGCGTCGGCGGAGCCTCTAACCAAATCGTGTTGAACCCCAACGAGGCAAGATACTCGAGTGACTCCCCGCGATGCCGAATCGCCCGGACCAGAATCGGCGTCCCGTTTATCGTAACGATCGACCGATTTAACCGAATATTGTACTCTTTTGGCTGGAACGATTGCACAGAGGAAGGGTTCAGCCCGGAGGAGGGTACAATTTCAGGATTGGCCGGCGCAGGACTCGTGGCCGGATGAAGATCAGCAGGATCCCCGCTCCCCTGCTCCGAATGGTTTACCCCACTTTCCCGCATAAGATCATACGTCACGGCGGGTTTCAGGCCTGGCGAACTGCCGGTATCCTCTGAAGTTACGGTGGGGAAATCCCTCATTCTCCCCGCGGAAGGTGAAACGGTGTCACTCTGTGGGTTTTGAGCGAGAAACTCGGGCGAAACCGGAAACACTCCGGAAATTTCAAGCGAATCCACCTCAAGGTCCAGTTCCCCCGGTCCTGTGTAAACGTTCAAAACCAATCGGTCAATGTAGGCGTTTTGCGTATTGGAAAGTTCAGGATGCCGCGCAATTTCCTGCTTCACCTGGCGCAAAATGTCGTCAATACGCAATATTTGCCACCGGTTCACCGTCGAATACGTTCCTCCCGAAACGTAAAACGTGACGGCTCCCCCTGTTTTTGGATCACGAGCTAACGGAAAAACGACCCGGGCCAGAAGCTGGATCCCGCTCCGATTGGCCCTCACCGCGAGCTGAACGAGCAGTTCCTGCCTGACCTCAACGGGTGAAAGCGGATACGCGAGGTAAACCGCCGAACCTTCCGTTTCCGTTTGGATCCTCAAATGTTCAAACCCCCGGCCGGACATCGCGTCGCCTTCCTCACGCAGACGAAGTGTCAGACGATGTGCGCAGTCTCCGCCCGCGTCGATCCATTTCGGCATTTTCGTTTCAAAATCATCGACCCAGTGGCGCCCCTGCTGCACCGGAGCCGGATTTTGTGACCGAACGCCGGAAACTCCCCCAAACAGGCAAACCCACACACAAAGGAACAGGATTCCTGGATCAGGGAACCTGTTCCATGAGAAAGGTCGAAAAACGAATTGAAAATTCAGATTCATATACAATTCAGGGAGTCAGGAAATTTGTTTCAGGAATTCGGGCTTCATGTTCAACGAAAAAAACTGGGGGAATTGGGTTATCCCTGGCAATTCACCATTTGGCCGTCATAAAACTTTTTTTCGGAAAATTTTAACAATTTTAGGAAAAATATGAAAATTCGAGTGGCTTTTCTGGAAATATCGGTTATAATGGAAGTAGGACGATTGTAACGTTTTTGTCGCTCGGCCTATTATAGACGAAATTTTCATTTCCTCCTATATCATTATGTGAAAATTATGAAAACTTTTGAATCCACCGTCAAAAATACTGAGGAAAAATGGGAAAAACTTCCGCAAGACGTGCGGAATCTGCTTGCGAAGCTCCAGGAACTTCCACTTGAGTATCAAGCGATGCTTCAGCCATTTGCCGAGGATCTGGTTCGGGGGACCCAGAGACGGCGCGAGATTTTTTCATTAATTCAGGAATCCGTCGCCCAGCTTCGGCTCGACATGAAGTACCTGATTTTTGATTTGGAATCGACCCGGCGTGAACGGGACGCGTGTCGGAAACAAGATTGATTTTTTCATTTTTTGAACGTCGCTTTTTTAAAGTAGTCAGTAGTCAGTAGTCAGCGTTCTGACTTCGGCAGAATGGAGTTCCCAGTATTCAGTTGGCAGTTGAGGAATTGGAAACTGAAAACTGAAAAATTAATTTCGGCGCAGCCGAAACTCTGACTACTGACTACTGACTACTTAAATCAAATGCCCACTTTTTACATCGAAACGGTCGGCTGCCAGATGAACGTTCTGGACTCTGAGCTGGTGGTCGCCACTCTTCTGAAAGACGGTTGGACTCAGGCCGAGTCCATGAAAAAAGCCGATTTGATCCTCTTCAATACTTGCAGCATCCGCGCACACGCTGAGGATAAAATTTACAGCGCGTTGGGCCGTTTGCGTCTCGTAAAGGAAGCCCACCCGGAAAAAATCATCGGCGTGATGGGCTGCATGGCCCAGAAGGATAATTCGCTCATTTTCCGGCGTGCCCCGTTCGTCGAGCTGGTCTGCGGACCGGGCCAAATCGCCCGTCTGCCCGAGCTGATCCAACGGATCCGGGACGGAAAAGGCCCGCAGATGGAGCTGAGTCTGGAGCGCAAAGGGCGCAGCCGCCACGAAGTGGGGAGCAGTTTCTCATTTTACGACCCGATGCGTGTCCGGACCGCCCGGCAAAACCCGTTCCAGGCATTCGTCCGCGTGATGTTCGGGTGCGACCAGTTTTGCACGTACTGCATCGTTCCGTATGTCCGCGGCCCGGAGCAGAGCCGACCGGTGGACGAAATTCTGGCCGAGGTCCGTCAGCTCGTCGATCAGGGGTGCAAGGAGGTGACGCTCATCGGCCAGACCGTCAGCAAGTACCACGACCTGACGACCGGAACGCGACTTTCGGGGCTTCTGGAGCAGTGCGAAAAAATCGCGGAAACCACGCCGCTGGAGCGGATCCGTTTCGTGACGAGCCACCCGAACTCCATGACACAGGACCTTTTCGAGGCGGTTCGCGACCTGCCGCACGTCATGCCGTACTTCCACGTCCCGGCGCAGAGCGGCTCCAACGCGCAGCTGAAAAAGATGAACCGCGGCTACACGGTGGAAAAGTACCGCGAAGTGTGCCAGCAGATTCGCGAGATGGTCCCCGGCTCCGCCATCACGAGCGACTTCATCGTCGGGTTCTGCGACGAATCGGAGGAGGACTTTCAGCAGACGGTCGATCTGGTGCGGGAGATCCGCTTCAAGAACAGTTTCATCTTCAAGTTCAGCCCTCGCGAAGGAACGAAGGCGTACGAGCTTTGGGAGGATAATGTCCCGGAGGACGTGAAAAAACGGCGGAATAATGAGCTTCTGGCCGTTCAGAATCAGATCAGCGGTGAAGACTCGCAGAAATTCGTGGGGCAGGAAGTCGAAATTCTGGTCGAAGGAACGAGCAAAAACGCGAATAAACTCCCGGTTTTGGGCGATCCCGGCGATTCCTCGGACGCGGCCGAAGCGGGGGTGGACCCGAACGAGGTGGTACAGCTCACGGGAAACACGCCGAGCAATCACATCGTGGTCTTCGACGGCCCGCGCTCGCTCATCGGGCAGATGAAAAAAGTGAAAATCGTGAAAGCCAATCCGTTTACGCTCTTTGGAGAGTGAGTTTTCTCCCATGACTCCCGAACGATTCCGCCAAATCCTGACCCACGCCGACCGTAGTCTCTCCGGCTGCGCGTGGCGCGTGGTTTTGGAAACGATCCGCCCTTTCTATGCACTGGGCGTCTGGTGGAGGAATCGCCAGTTTGACCGCCGTCCGGGAAAGATTTTCCACGCCTCCGTTCCGGTTTTGAGCGTCGGAAACCTCACGCTGGGCGGGACCGGAAAAAGCCCGGCCGTGCGGTGGTTCGTGCGTGAATTTCAGCGTCTGGGCCTGAAACCCGCCGTTCTGAGCCGCGGGTACAAAGCGAAAAAGCAGGCGCAAGCCGATCCGGGCGAAATTCTGAACGACGAAGGGCGCGAAATGGCCCGCCTTCTGCCCGGGGTCCCGCTTCTGCAAAACCCGAACCGGTGCGAATCGGCCGAAAAAGCCGTGCAGGAATTTGGCGCGCAGGTCCTCGTTCTGGACGATGGATTCCAGCACCGAAAACTCTTCCGGAACCTGGACGTCGTGCTGATCGATGCCGACGAGCCGTTTGGCCTGACCGGGCGACTGTTTCCCTGCGGGACGCTCCGGGAGCCGGCGGCAGGATTTCGGCGGGCGGACGTGCTCATGCTGACCCACGCTGACCGGTTAAGCCCGCGGGAACGTCACACGCTGCGCGAGGAGATCGACCAGCGTTTTCCTGCCGGGAAAAACCGTCTCTGGATCGAAACCGTTCACAAACCCGTGGGTTTCGTAGATGCGGCAGGAAACCCCTTGGAACTTGCAAAAGACGGACATTACGGCGCGTTCTGCGGGATCGGAAAGCCGGAGGGATTTTTCCGCTCGCTGGAAGAATTCGGCCTGTCCCCCGCGGAAACGAAAATCTTTCCCGACCACCACGCTTTTTCTGACGCGGACGTTTCCGCTCTCGCAGAGTGGCGGGAGAAAAACGCCTTCGACGCCCTGCTCTGTACCGAAAAAGATCTGGTCAAACTCCCTGAAAGCCTGAACGCTCGGGCGTTAAGGATCGAACTGGAATTTCTGAACGGCGAAGAGGAACTAAAAAAACGCCTGACGAACTTCTTGGATCCGCCAGGCGTTTGAATGCGCACTGATTTTTTTACTTTTTCTTTGCTTTCGACTTGGACTTGGTCGAAACCTCGATCGTGTAGCTCGAGTAGTACGGGCGGTACTTGCCGAAGCTCACGCCGTTGAGGACCGTCCCGATGAGCGGAATATCAACGGAACGAATACGCTCGCAGGCCTCGTAAACCAGCGGAATACGGCTGACGTCACGCAGGACGGAGAGCAGCACGCCGTCGCAAAGACGACCCATCACGAGCACGTCCGCGTCGGTCAGCACCGGTCCGGAGTCCACCAGCACGAAGTCGAACTGCTCACGCAAAAGCTGCATCGGTTCTTCCATTCCACCCTGCGCCAGCGCGATGATGGCGTCCGGGTGCGGCGTACCGGCGGGGATGATCCAGAGGTTTTCCACGCGCGTCGTCGTGATCACTTCGTCCAGTGCCACTTTCTTGCGCAGGAACTCGGCAAGACCCGGGTTCAGCGGACGGTCGAACATACGGTGCGCAGACGGACGACGAAGGTCAACGTCCACCAGAACCACCTTGCGCCCTGTACGCGCCAGAGACGCAGCCAACTGGCTCGAAACCGTCGTTTTACCCTCTTTCTCCAGCGAGCTGGTGATCAGCAGCGCCTTCATATTTTCCGCTTCTGCGTGATGCAGGAGGGCCGTTCGTATATTATCGATCGACTCCATCAGGAGCCCCTGAATGCTCTGGTTCACGCGATTGTGGCGCACGCCCTTCGAGATCAGCGGCAGGTCGCCCATCACGTGCAGGCCCAGACCGTAGCTGAGTTCATCCGACGTATTCACGCGGCGGCCGAGGAAGTCCAGACCGCTCACCACGATGAACGTTCCGATGAAGCTCATAATACCCATCAGCCCCATGGTCTTGAACTTTTCGATCTGGTTGTTATGCTTCGGCGCTTCCGGCTCGCTGATCGTCTGAACACGCGGCCCGGCCTGCGCTTCAATATTCCACTCGGCCAACTGGCTGCCCATTCGGTCGTACATGGTCTTCATACGGGTCAGTTCCGCGCGGAGGCTTTCCAGTTCGGACGTTTCGCCGGAGGTCTTGGCCTTGGCGAGTTCAGCCTGATACGATTTTTCGCAGGATTCATATTCCGCCTGATAAACGGCCAAATCGATTTTCAGCTGTTCGATCGTTTCCGCAAGCTGTTCGCTCTTGCTCATCGGGACTTCCTGATTATCGATCTGGGACTGAACCATTTTGGCGATTTCGGGAGTCAGACGCTTTGTTGCCGTATCGATTTCGTTTTTGGATTCCTCCAAAGCCTGCTCCAGACGTTTAATATTCGGGTGGTTCTGATCCTTTGCGACAGAACGTTCCCTTTCCAGAAGCATCTGGATCTGCTCGTATTTTTTACGCAGTTCCATCAATTCCGGGTTTTTGTTCAGGGCCTCGATCGTCAGTGTACGGATCATTTCCGTGCGCTGTTTGATCCGCGCCTGCTCACGTTCGGCCTGTGACGCACCTTTCTGCTGGGGCGACATCGCTTCGAGGTATGCGGTCCGTCTTTTGATTTCTGTCGATAGACCATTGATTCTCGCGAGGTTCGTGTCGCGCTTCTGACGCCAGTACGCGAGGTTTTCCTGCGCGTAGCGGTTCGAGTACATCGCGTTTTTGGAGTCACTCACGCCCAAACGGTCGGCCAGGTTCTGATACTGGATCTCTTTACGCTGGATCGCTTTTTCAAGGTTTTTGTAGGCGCGGTCCACCGTAGCGCGTTTCTGCGTGTCGAGGTCACGTTCCACCTGAACGATTTCCTGCATGTAGGCGTCTCGGACGGCGGTCAGGATCTTCACCAGTTCATCTTTATCAGGGCCACTGATCGAAATGGTCAAAATTTCGGACCCGGTGTAACCGACGTTCAGGTGCGTGGAGAGCCAGTGTACTTTGTCCTGCTGGTTTTTCAGGCAGCTCAGTTTGGAAATGCCGGACTGCTGCAGGGCAGGCACGAGCACGATCGTACTGCGGATCAGGGACGCCTGCGCGCCGCGGTCATTCAGCCAGTTACGCTCGGTCGGCTTTTTGAACAAAATATAATCCGGCGCCTCTGCGAAACGCATCATGACCTTCGCGTTATATTCAACCGGAATGGTCAGCTGCGCGTAGAGGATCGTCAGCGTTGTAGCCACAAAACCCAAAACCAGAGCCAAAGCCCAACGACGCCGAATGGCGTACAGGAGGTCGATCGGACGGATCGCCCGGTTGATGATCTCCGGCTGTTTCTTGTACATCTGCAAGTCGGAACGGACTGCCGGACGGGCCGGAGTCGCCAGACTTCTTCCTTGAGGGGTTATTTCTGCCGGAAGCTGATTGATGTTTTGTTCCACAATTACACCTATTTATATAACAATCGGTTGATTTAATTCAACAAAATTTTTACTTTATACGTAACCGGTTCGGTTATGGTTCACTCTCCGAAAATTTGCTTTGAAAGGGGAACCACTTACCGGTTTTTTTCCTGATTTTAACGCACGGCTCACCAATCGTCTGAACAGGCAGCGGAGCCTGAATTTTAAGTTCCAACTCCCGCAACTGCGCACCCATTTGTTCGTACTCCGCTTTCTTGCGGGCCAATTCCTTTTGAAGCCTTTCCAAATCGGGCGTTTCTTCGCCTGCGGCGTTGGCTTTCTCGAGGTTCTGGCACTCGGTTTCCATATACGGAAGCGCATTCCCGAGGTTTTGGCGTTCGCGGCTCAACTCATCGCGTTTTACGATGTCAAGGTCACGTTCTACCTGAACGATTTCCTCCATATAGGCGTCATGGACCGCGGTCAGGAGCTCCACCAGCTCGTCTTTTTCAGGACCGCTGATCGAAATGGTCAAAAAATCGGCTCCGGTCCACATGAAACTCAGGTGATCGGAAAGCCAGCGCTCTTTATCCTCCTGATCTTTCAGGCAGTTCAGCTGGGCGATGCCAGGCTTCTGCAAGGCCGGTCGGAGAACGATCGGGCTGCGGATCACGGAAGGCTGTAATTTGCGGTCGTTCTGGAAGTGTTCCGACTCATCGGTCGGTTCTTCCGCGAAACGCAATATGACCTGTGCGCTGTATTCTGCCGGGGCGGTCTGCCACGCGTAAAGGATCATCAGCGCGGCAACCGCCAACCCCAAAATCCAAACCCAAGGGCACGGAATGGCGCACCGAAAGTCACCCGACTGGTCTGCCGGGAGCGGCCTGCAGTTTTGCTCCATAATGCTTCCTTTTATTCCATCTAAACGGAATCGAATCCCTTAGGGTTCATTCCTCGATCTGCTTCTGGTCTTTCCAGAACACATCCTGCGGATTGTCCATCATGTCGAGCTGGCTCGGGCCTTCGTCCTCGACGAAAATTTTCGTCAAAATGTACTGAAGCAAAACCAAAAGCGCGATGGCCAGCGGAACCATACAAAGGCCCGCGCCGTCGTGCACGAGTTTTTTCAGCGTTTCGCTCTCCGGGAACATGAAAATCGCCATGCCGGTCATCACGATTCGGGTGATGTTCGTCACCAGCGCGATCGGGATCGCCATGAGCAAAATGATGACGTTTTCCCACCACTCACGTTCATTGATCAAAACGAGCGCAATGGAAAGCGCGAGGAAAATCGTCGTCATGCGCAGCCCACTGCACTGCTCGATGATGTCGATCCGGCTTGCGCCCAGGCTGATGGAGTTTCCATCCTGGAAGGCCGCAAAGCCGAGGATCTTCAAAACGCAGGTGCTCGCGTGCGTCGCAAAACGCTGCATCGGGACCAAAAGCTGCGTCGTGGCCGTATGCGGAAGCGGAAACATGAAAAGGAGCAGGAATGAAACCGGCCCGGCCCACCGAAGCATCGATGTACCGCCGACAAGCAGGATCAGCCCCACAAACGCGATCACAAACGTGTACATATCGCCGGTTTCAAACGACGACAGGAAAATACGCGCCACGGAAGCGAAAAGGATGATCCCGAGACCAACCCAACGCTCACGATTCGTCGAGGGACGCAGCGGCTGACGGCGCATATACAGGATGATGACCGCCAAAATTGGGATCAGGTAACCGTGCGAGTAAAGCTCGTTCGTGCTCCATTCCTTGGCCGCGTTGCAAAACATATTCCAATAGGAGAAAATCAAAAGCAGGAGGAACGCCCCCATAACGCCCCATTGGAATAATTCGCCGGAATTCTTCTCAGGCGTGGTATTTGCCGCTGTTTCTGTGTTGCTCATAATGTTTTGTTATTCCTGGTTTTAAAAACTTTTCAGGATTCCTGAACGTACGCCCGGTAAAGACGTACTTTCAATCGTACCTATTATCGTATTCGTAAAATTAATTCTTTTGGAGTATTCCTTTTTCCCCTTCAAGTCTGTTTATTGTCGCCATTTTTTTCAAAATACGCAAATTATCAGGTAAAATTCCCGGAAAACAATCCTAAAAAGGGGGGCGGGGTGGGTGATTTTTTCTCAAAAGATGGTATAATTACATTATATATTATAACGATTAGTACGGATTTTTCAATAGCCAAAGGCGTTAAAAACAAAAAAATGATTATATTTTATGAAGATTTTGACCAACTGAAAACCCTTCTGACCGGCCCATGGAAAGAGACGATGCGCGAGACGGCAGTGATTTGGAACGTAAAATCTCTTGAAGAAACCGACGCACTGGGGAAACGCGTCGAATCCATTCTGGAAACGGGAACCGTGATTTCGCTTCTTGGAACGCTCGGGGCCGGCAAAACGCGCTTCGTTCAGGCGATCGCCGCGGCGGCGGGAGTCCCGGAGGATGAGGTGACCAGCCCGACCTTCGTTTTGATCCAGGAGTACAAAACCGGGAAGCGGCCCATCTACCACTTCGACGCGTACCGGCTGAAGGATGACGACGAATTCCTCGAACTGGGACCGGAAGAGTATTTCGACGGCGGAGGGCTGACCTTCATCGAGTGGGCCGACCGGATCGAGCGGTGCCTGCCTCGCGATTACGTTCAAATCACCATTCGGCTGACGGAAACCGATGACCGGGAATTTGAGTTCCGAAGGATCCGAACAAGATAAAACGTTTACGAGAAAGAAGAACCAGGCCCTCAGCCGTAACCAACACACCCAATCACAAGACCTTTTCACTTTCCCATGCCCAAACCTGACGATAACACGACCATTAAATCGACCCCGATGATGAAGCAGTACCTCGAAGCGAAGAAGGCCTGCCCGGACGCGATCCTGTTTTTCCGGATGGGTGACTTCTACGAACTGTTTCACGACGACGCCCGGTTGGGTGCGCGAGTGCTGAATCTGGCGCTCACAAGCCGGGAAAAGGGAGAAAACGCGATGCCGATGGCTGGGTTTCCGCATCACCAGCTTGAGGCATACATCGGGAAAATGATTTCAAGCGGTTACCGTGTGGCCGTTTGTGATCAGATGGAAGACCCGAAACTCGCGAAGGGGATCGTCAAGCGTGAAGTGACTCGTGTCGTAACTCCCGGAACACTCACCGAAGAATTTCTGTTGAACCCCCGTGAATGTAACTACCTCGCAGGGGCCGTGATGGATGATGCGACAGTCGGGATCGCCTGGATCGACCTTTCCACCGGTCGTTTTTTTGCCGCGGGTTTTCCCAAAGCCCGACTTCTGGACCAGCTCGCCCGGATCATGCCTTCCGAGTGTCTCATCTGTGAAAAAGAAAAACTGCCAGACTGGCTCGCATCCAAAATGATGATCACGCGCCGCCCCGACTGGGCCGCAGGGCTGGCTTTCGCACAGAAAGAACTCTGCGAGCATTTCCGCGTTCTGAACCTGGACGGATTCGGCTTCAGCATGCTCGTACCAGAGGACAAACAGGCGATCCGTGCCGCGGGGATGGTGCTCGACTACCTGAAAGAGACGCAGAAAGCCTCGCTCGAACACATCGAAACGCTCCGCGCGTACCGGACTGGCGAGACGCTCGAGATCGACGAATCGAGCCGCCGGAGCCTCGAGATCTCCCGCACCCTGCGCGACGGGAAACGGGAGGGGTCACTGCTTGCCGCGCTGGACTGCGCCGTCACGTCGATGGGGTCGCGCATGCTTTCCGACTGGGTCGCCAACCCGCTCACAAGCAAAAAAATGATCGAACTGCGTCAGGAGGCTGTAGCGGAATTACTGGCCGACCCGAACGTCTGCATGGAACTGCGCAAAAACCTGCGCGGGATATACGACCTGGAGCGGCTTTTGACCCGTGTCACTACAGGCCGGGCGAATCCGCGCGACCTTTACGCCATTGGACAGACACTTGTTTCGCTCCCCAAAATCCGGAACCAGCTCGTCGGGATGAAAAGCCCGCTTCTGGTTCGTGTCAACGGAGAAATCGACGTCTGCCCGGAACTCGCCAAAACACTCACGGCCGCGATCGTCGATAATCCGCCGATTCTGTTGACTGAAGGCGGGATCATTCGTCCCGGCTACAACGCCGAACTCGACGAACTGCGCAACATGGCCCACGGCGGGCGCGAGTGGATCTCCAGGTACCAGGCCAAAGTTCAGGAGGAAACCGGTATCCAGAACCTGAAGGTCGGCTACAACAAAGTGTTCGGGTTCTACATCGAGGTCAACCACTCCCAGAAAGACAAAGTCCCGGAAAACTTCATCCGGAAGCAGACAATCAAGAACGCCGAGCGTTATATTACGCCGGACCTCAAGGAGTACGAGGAGGTTGTCCTTTCTGCCGATGAACGTCAAAAGGACCTCGAATACAAAATCTTCGGTGAACTGCGGGAGCTGACGCTTCAGTACCGGCATCGGATGGTCACGACCGCGAACGTGCTGGCCGAGCTGGATGTTCTGTTGGCCTTTGCAGAAATGGCCCGCCAGAGGAATTACTGCCGGCCCGAGATCACCGAGGAGGAAGAACTGGAAATTCTGGATGGGCGTCACCCGGTGCTGGATGTTGTGGCCCAAGACGGTGATTTCGTCCCGAACGATGTGATTTGCGATGACGAACATGGCAAGATCCTGCTGATCACCGGCCCGAATATGAGCGGGAAAAGTACCTATATCCGCCAGGTCGCGCTGCTGACCCTCATGGCGCAGATCGGGAGTTTCATCCCCGCCCGTCAGGCCAGAATAGGGATCGTGGACCGGATATTCACCCGGGTCGGCGCAAGCGACGAGCTGGCTCGCGGGCAGAGTACATTCATGGTCGAAATGACGGAAACCGCCCGGATACTGAATATGGCGACGCGCAAAAGTCTCGTCATTCTCGATGAAATCGGCCGGGGAACGAGCACCTACGACGGAATTTCACTAGCGTGGGCGATCATCGAGTTTCTTCACGAAAGGATCAACTGCCGGACCCTTTTCGCGACGCATTACCACGAACTGACCGATCTTTCCGATTCGTTCCCGCGGATCCGAAACCTGAACGTGGCGGTGCGTGAGTGGAATGACGAGGTTGTTTTCCTGCATAAGATCATCGAGGGCGCGACCGACAAAAGCTACGGAATCCACGTAGCGCGGCTGGCCGGAGTCCCGAACGAGGTCCTGGACCGTGCGACGCAGATCCTGACGCAAATGGAAGCCCGCCAGGACGAACTGAGAAACAAAGAAATCGACGAATCTTCAGAAGCAGAAAACCCGACAGAAAAACCGGCACCGAAACCAGTCAAACCGGCAAAGATCCGACCAGCCGTTCAAACGCGCGTGGCAGACGTCCAATACCTGCTGTTCGACCCGCAGGAGCCGCCTGTGGTTGAAGAACTGCGCAAAATCGACGTAAACCACCTGACTCCCATGCAGGCGCTTGCGCTGGTGGCGAAACTAAAAGAAATGATCAAATAAAGATCGGCGCCAAAAATAAACGAAACGGGAAAAACGAGCTTCATTGAACACCCGTCTTTCCCGTTCTTTCTTCGTTCTCAAAGGGTTTTCATCAACCGAACAGGCCACCCTGACCGCCGGAATCACGTCCACCGCGGAGCTGACCGCCATTGGCTTTCGGACGTTTGATCGGCTTGAACTCACGGGCTTCCGCCTTCTTTTGATCCTTTGCTTTTTCTTCTTCAGACTTTTCCGGCACAGGCGGAGCTTCGATCAACGCTTTCATGGAAAGACTGATTTTGCGTTTCTTCGCATCAATCGAAAGGACTTTGGCGGTAACAACATCACCGACATTCACCACGTCCGTCACTTTTCCAACCCGATGATTGGTCAGAGCGGAAATATGAACCAGGCCCTCGATCATCGGCTCAAGCTCGACAAACGCGCCAAACTCCGAAATCCTGGTGACTTTACCCGTAACGGTCGAATCAACCGGATATTTTTCTTCGACCGTGGACCACGGATTCACCTGCATATCGCGGTAGGCGAAGCTGATTTTCTTTGTTTTTTCGTCGATTTTTTCAATACGGACGGTGATTTCGTCGCCTTCCTTCAGGACGTCAGACGGGTGCTTGATCCGATCCCAGGAAAGCTGACTGATGTGCAGAAGACCGTCAACTCCGCCAATATCGACGAACACACCGAAGTCCATAATTTTGCGGACCACGCCCGTATGAACCTGCCCCACCGCCAGAGATGCCAATAACTCTTTGCGTTTCGCATCACGTTCCTTATCGAGGACCTTGCGGCGGCTCAGAATCAGTTTACGAAGTTTTGGATCCACTTCTATGATGATACACTCGATTTTCTGACCGACATACTGCTCTATATTTTCAACCGGACCGGAACAAATCTGGCTCATCGGGATGAAACCGCGCAGGCTCTTCACCTTGCATTCAAGTCCACCTGTGTTACTGGCGGTAACGGTGACTTCCAACTTCATACCCTTTTCAAGGGAAGCCCAATCCGGATTCTGCACGGATGCGCCGGGAAGCGTGGCTTCAAACAGGCCGTCCGCGTTGCTTTCCTTGGTGACGACCACATCGATCTCAGAATTTTCCATCGGCGAATTCTTGAAAATCTTGAGCGGAATTTGGCCTTCGGCGGTTCCATATTTAACGAACACGTAATCACTAGCGACTTTGATGACAAGCGCTTTGATCTTCGCGTTGACTTCGAGTGTCACAGGCGCGCTGACCGACCCCTTAACCATGGCGTCAAGATCTTCAACACCGGCCATGGCTTTTTCCAGCTCGGCTTCTTCTTCGGCAGTCATCGGCGCGTGCTTGTTGATCGCGTCTTCACGAGCGCCTTTCAAATCTACCTGTGTATCAGCGGCAGCTTCAACAGGCGCAACTTCAGCAGGAGCTTCAGCCGGAGTGGTTTCGACCGGCGTGGCTTCAGCGGAAGTTTCGACTGGAGCGGCTTCAGCGGCGGCAGATTGCTGGACTGCTTCCTGAGCGGCTTCCTGAATGTTTTCCTGGGGATTCAATTCGTTGTTTTCCATTGCTAACTCCGATATAGCGCGACAGTTTGGCCGAATTACAGGCGGGTTCGGCTCCCGCAAGTTTCCGGCAAGGGGTAATTACTACGTGATTCCGTTTGGAATCTTCCAGGAGTCGGGACATAAATCAAACGTCCACAAAAACTCCCTTTGAATTTATAAATTTACCACAATTTAACAACCTGTCAAGAATCAGGTCGGAAAAAAAGTCCATATTTTTTCTTTTTTTTCAGAAAAATTCCAATTTCTTTTCCAGTCTCCCTGTTTCAAGGGGCGATTTTGTGTATAATAAAAGTTTCAGAGGTTAAAAATTCCATTCCCTCTCATCCTTTTTAACGTTCAGGTCACTTATGAATTTTCAGTTTTACTGCCCCCAGGGGCATCTACTTCAGGCCGACTCAGCCTCCGCTGGAAGCATCATTTCGTGCCCGATTTGCGGGATGCAGTTCATCATTCCCGCCGCACCTGTTCAACCAGTCGTTACGCCCGTGGTTTCGGTCTCGCCCGTTTCCCAGCCCGCGGAGACTCAGGAGAAACCAGAACAGCCCCAGGAGGATGGTTTGAATTTCGCCGCCAAAGGCCAGCGCAAGAGCGTAAAAGCCGCTAATCTGGACTCTCTTCTGGAAAAAGCCCAAAACAGCGAGCCGGCTCCCGCTCCGGACGCGGACGATCCTCTCGCCAATATAACACGGCGGAAAGCTCACAAACCTGCCCCGAAACAGGCAACTTTCTCCACGGAGGAAACAAAAGAAATTCTGAGCACCGCGACGAAAAAGAAGAAAAAAGCCGAGGAACTGGATCAATTCAAAATTCCTTGCCCTAACGGTCATATACTGGAAGTGGACAAGGAAATGCTCGGCGAGCGTGTTCAATGCCCGGTCTGTCACGCGGTCTATGACCTAAAGCTGGAAAATAGTCTGGAATACATCAAAGAAAAGAAAGAGGAAGATGAACTGGAAGAGGCCCGACTGGGGAAAATCTGGATCCAGCGCGCGATCATCGCGGGGGTTTTGCTCCTTTTGTTCCTCATCATCCTGATGTGCACGTGAGCCGGGAAAAATCCCGAAGGATTCAAACCAGCTCCGCTTTTTTCAGCTGCTCGTCGGAATCCTGCATAAGCTGGTGAAATTCGGGCCGGGTACGAACCAGGTTGAAATCCGGCTCGTGATCCACGAATTCACGGAATCCCGGATTGAGATGCAGACACCGCGCGAGATACTTCAGGCATTTGTCCGTCTGTTTCGCCAAAGCGTGGTAGCTGGCCAAATTGTAAAGCACCACCGGGTTGTTCGGCTGGAGAATTAAAGCGTTTTCGAGAGACTCGATCGCCAGATCACACCGACCGACCCGTTTCTGACACATACCGATGAGGAGCCAGTAACTGATTTCCATCGGCTCGAGCAAAACGGCCTGGCCTAACGGAAACAGCGCGTCCCGGTACTTTTTCAGTTCAAAAAGAGCCGACCCCTCCAAATAAAGAAGATGAGGCGAAAAAGGAAGGTGAAGAGCATTGGCGGCTTTCACTTCGGCCAACGTGCGTAAAGGAAGCCCCAGCTCCAGGTACCCTTCAGCACGGAGTGTGATTTTGTTCAGTCGAATGGCGTCGAAAGAATCCGTCACAAGGTCCTCCTCCGTTTCCTCTGCGCGAAAGCAATGATTCCTTCAATCCTCAAAAAAGTTTCTGCTAAAAATCACTATTTCTTTTATTATAGCTCAAAAGTCCTGAATTTCAACTATTTCCCCGCCTTTAGAGAAATTTTTTGAGAAAAAAGTGAAAAAAATTTCAGAAAATTCAAAAAATTTGGAATATTTTTAGACTACTCCCCCGGTCATCCAGAAAAAATGATCCAGAAAACTCTTCCGGGGGCAATATTTAGAATTCCTCGTATATCCTCTGGTACTCCGCGAGCATCTTTCTTTCCGTAAATTCCTCCTCGAAGCGTACCCGGGCGTTCCGCGCGATCATCGTCGCCCACGGCGGGTCACAAAGAAGGACATTCAGATGGGCCGCGATCTGTTCCCAGTCACCCGACTCGGCCAAAAGGCCATTTTCTCCGTTGAAAACGACCTCGGGAATTCCGCCGACGTTCGTCGCTACGACCGGAACATTCGACGCGAAAGCCTCCAGGATCGTGAGGGGGATCCCCTCGCTTTTGCTCGTCAGGAGAAAAACGTCCGCAATCTGAAGCAAATCGGAAACGTCCGTACGTTCGCCGAGCAGCCGGACCCGTTTTTCAAGGCGCATTTCAGAAATCATCTTTTGCAGCGGTTCCAGCTCCGGCCCGTTTCCGGCGAGCAGAAGTACCGGTTTTCGCGCCTCACCCGCCATCGTCTGGAGCCGCTTCATGGCCCGCAGCGCCGTGGCATGGTCTTTAATGGGATCAAGACGCGCAGTAAAGAGGATCACGTGTTCATCCTTTAGTCCCAAAGATTCCCGCAGTGTTTTTTTCTGTGCCTCGGTCAAACGGTTTTGAATGAATCGATTTTCGTCCACGCCGTTTCGAATGATCTGCACACGATCGGCAGGGATTCCCTCGTTTTGGATGATAGCGTCGCCCACCGACTGACTTACCGCCGTAACACGGTCCCGGGCACTCATCAGGATGCGATTGAAAATTTTGTGTTTCCAATTTGGTTGATCCGGGTAAAAACGCCCGTGCTCGGTGAAAAGAATGGGAGGTTTCCGACAGAAAAACCCTCGTGCGCCCATGGCGTAAAAATAGGGTGTGTACTGATGAGCGTGTACCAACTGAACGTTATATTTCTTCCAGAGACGGGCAATATGGCGCATGCACCCCAGATCAAACCCCGGTTTTCGGCCAAGGATTTCGACCGGGAACCCCGCCAGACGCATTTCCACGGCCCGGGTCCCTTCCGCGTCGAGGCAGAAAAACACAAATCGCCACCGTTCATCCTGAAGCTGACGAGCCAGACGCGACGCCAAAATCTCCGCTCCGCCAACGTTCAGCGTGTGGAGCAGCTGACAAACGGTAACAGGCTGTGTAACCATGGAAATTCTTTCAGGTAATTAAGTTAATTTCACTCTGGGGTTTGCCGGACTATTCCAGAAAGATTTTCTCTCCCTTAAAAACAGTTCCAGCGGGAATTTTTTCCCGAACTGTTTCCGCGTCGAGGGCAAATGATGGCGCGATTTCCACTTGGGCGTCTTCCGGAACAGACGCTCCAGCGCGACGAATCCACGAAGCGTACAAGGCGCTCAGGTGGTTTCGAACAAGTTCCGGGTCTTTTTTGAGCGTTGCGAACACCTCGAACCGATCTGCTCGGGCGGCTACGGGATTTCTTGCGTAAGGAAGTATGTCAAAAATGAACCGTTCCGGCTTGATCCCCCACTCTTCTCCGTTTCGGGTCTGAATTTTCTTGATTGGGAGATGGTACGGCAAAAAACCCGGTTCTTCCTGGATCCTCCGAGCCATTCGTTCAAGAAAATCGAGCTGGATCAGGTGGTTTCCAATGCTTCCGGCCCAATACTTCAAAGTCCCTCCAAGGTTGGTCTCTATCGCCATGGTTGCGGGGAAATCGAGGTACTCGACTACCCGAAGTGTTTTTCCTTCCGCGTCGCCATGCACGAGATTTCCCACCAGTTCCAGACCATCGTTTTTCTCCACGATGATGGAACTCATTTCACTCTTTCGAAGCAGGTGTTCCTCCAAAAAGCGTTCATTCAAAACCAAAGCGATTGGATTATCGACGTGGAGCGTATTGATCGTTTCGATCCCATGCATCCGCATATCGTCGGCGGCGCCGCTAGTCTGTAAGGCGGTGATCAGTCCACCATGACCATCAGGCCCCACGCAAATTTTACCGTCAGGCTGGTAAAAAACTGAGCCATCCCGGGGATTCAGCGAGGGCAACTCACTCTGGGAGAAGAAGAAAAAATCAGCTTCGGAAAGGCCAAACCACCGATTTTCACGGAAATACTCAATCGTCGGCTCGTGGGAGACCCGGTTCGTCATAATGTACGTCCGAATATCGACTCCGTAATACTGGCGCAAAACCGCAATCTTTTCGGAGTGAACCTGAAACAGGGATTTCCCCGTCACTGGCATAATGGGGAACGTGCCTTTGGGTTCCAGCCGACCGAGCCGGGACCCCATGCCTCCGGCAAGGATCACGATTCCAGTTTTTCCGGCTCGAATAAACTCCTCCGATTTTTGGGAGAGATGAAAAATCTGAAACCGCGGCAAATCGATGAAATCGTCACCGAGGGGCCAGACATCATCCAAACCCACATCTTTTTTGGGGGTTCTGGATTCCTGAAACTGCCGAAACATTTCGACATTCCCGTCTCGGTCATCGTAATTTTGCGGATTTTCGTTCATCGACTTCTCACCATTTACATTAAAGTCCCACACTTCTATTGTAGCTGAAAATCGAAAAGTTTCAAGGCCCACTGGAAAAAGAACCAAATCCCTTCCCCACCCCTTTAATTTTTCAGAATTTATGGTACAATGTTTTCAGGACAGGAGTATTTTTCATTTTTGACCCAAGGACCAAATTATGCTGAACACCGACGAAATCCTTTCTACGATTGAAATGCTGCACGCGGAACACCTGGACGTGCGTGCGGTTACGCTAGCCCTGAACGTGAACGACTGTACGGCCCCGACCGCCGACGGCGTTGCGAAGAAACTTCTGACCAAAATCTCGACTTTTGCCGGGAAACTCGTCCAGACCTGCGACCAGATTGGCGCGAAATACGGCATTCCCGTCATCAACAAGCGTGTGGCTCTTTCACCCATCTCAACGCTTCTGGCCGGTCACGGGACCTCCGCCCCTCTGAAAATCGCGCGAGCTCTTGATCAGGCGGCTCAGGAATGCGGCATCGATTTCGTTGGCGGTTTCTCGGCGCTCGTACACAAGGGAATCACCCCGTGGGAAGACATTCTGATCCGCTCTCTGCCGGAAGTCCTTTCCGAAACGAAGCAGGTCTGCTCGTCCGTCAACGTTGCCTCCCGCAAGGCCGGCATCAACATGAACGCGGTCAAAATGATGGGCCAGATCGTCCACGACATCGCGTTCGCGACCGAATCCATTCGGGGCTTTGGCTGCGCGAAACTCGTCATTTTCTCGAACATTCCCGAGGACAGTCCGTTCATGGCGGGCGCCTACATGGGGGCGGGCGAGCCGGAAGCCGTCATTAATATCGGCGTCTCCGGACCCGGCGTCGTGAGCAGCGCACTGAACCGCTTCAAAAGCCTGCACCACGGCGAAGTCACGCTGGACCAGCTCGCGGAAGAGATCAAGATCACAAGTTTCCGCGTGACCCGCGCCGGCGAGCTGATCGGCCGTGAAGTGGCGAAAGAGCTCGGCTACGAGTTCGGGATCGTGGACCTTTCACTCGCTCCGACACCCACCGTCGGCGACAGTGTGGGGGAGATCCTCAAAGCGCTCGGAATCGCGAAAATCGGCGCTCCCGGTTCCACCGCCGCCGTTGCCATGCTGAACGACGCGGTCAAAAAGGGCGGTCTTTTCGCCTCCAGCTCGGTCGGTGGTTTGAGCGGTGCGTTCATCCCGGTCAGTGAAGACTCCGCTTTGGCCGACGCAGTCGGAAAAGGGACGCTGGTCCTTGAAAAACTCGAGGCCATGACCACCGTCTGCTCGGTCGGGCTCGACATGATCGCGATCCCCGGCGAGACGAAACCGGAAACGATCTCAGCCATCATCGCGGACGAAATGGCCATCGGCGTAATTAATAACAAAACGACGGCCGCGCGTATCATCCCGGTCCCGGGGGCCAAGGCGGGCGAGATCGTCAACTTCGGCGGTCTGTTCGGTTCCTCGCCGATTATCGAGGTGCGAAACGATGGCGGAAGTGAGGAATTCATCGGCCACGCCGGACGAATCCCCGCGCCTCTCCAGTCGCTTACGAACTAGTTTCCCCGTCTCCCGAAAAAGAAAACCATGAGCACGCGCATCCTGCACAAGATCGTGATTTTGTTGACCGTCGTTTTTTTTGGCGTCGGTCTCTACCTCTATGTCACGACAGACCGAAATCTTTTTACGGCCATTTTTCTGCGTGCTGGTTTCATCTTTTTCATCGCCGCGTGCTTTTGGAAATGGATCCTTCGTATTCCGCCCTGGGCCCAGATCGGCTGGCTCCCGCTCGTCGCGGCAGTCATCGCGTGGCGGCCCTTTTTACTTAAATTCGCCATTCCAACCTCTCTTGTTCTGATCCTTTTAAGCTCTCCTTTGGGAAGAGGGGCTTACAAGAAAAAGAATTGGCGCGACTTGAAGAAGTCCTTTTCGGGACCGGCTCCCTCCCCGGGCCAGTCTAAACCTGAGTCAAAGCCTGATCCGGAACACAAGCCCGTCGTAGAAGTTCTGACGGAACCTGAACCTGAACCGAAGCCGAAGCAAAAGGAGAAGGAGAAGCCACTTTACGGCCCCAATGCGCAAAACGCCATGTTTCGCGCACTGAGCCGTGCCGCTGGACGCCAGGTCGGGAAGATGATGAAGAAAAAAGAAAAGAAAAACTAAACTGCGGGGACGATGCTTCCAGCGTCGTTAAAATTTGCGGGGACGATGCTTCCAGCGTCGTTAAAAAACCTCGATGAATTTCATTTTCGCCCCGGAGTGCATCCCGGCCGCAGCGTACAGAACCCCATCAAAACAGGTGATCCCCGTCCAGATCGAAACGGCGCCGAAAACGCTCTCGGCCGGGCCGAAACTGCTCCGTGTCAGGGTTTTCAAGTCGGAGCCGTCCGAAACGATCGTCTTCATGACGCTGTTCGGGTCACCTTTGGCCGCCGAGTCTTCGTCCGTCTGGAAACTGACGGCCAGCCGTCCGTCCGGCAGCTCGGCAATGCCCGGCGCGCCCGCCTTGGAATTCAGCGTCCCGGGCCTGAAAATCTCCACCGGCTCCGACCAGTTTTTGCCGTCCTCCGAATAAATCGAGCAAATGACGAACGGAAATCCCTCGGACGCGCAGTGCGTGCTTTCGATCACGCAGAAATACTCCCCCGAAGAAAGCCGCGTCCAGACCGGCATCCCGTCGCGGGAGCGGTGCCGATTCCCGTCGGAAACGACCGTTCGGCCCGTCCACTGCGTGCCGTCCCAGACTTTGTACTCGATGTTCTGAAAGCCGGACTTCATGACCGAGGCCGCGTCGTTGGCGTAGAAGCAGACCAGTTTGCCGTTGAGTGTTCCAAGGCACGGTTCCCAGACGCCCCCGCGTGGTTCCCGGTACTCGGCCACGGTGGAGTGGTGCTTCCAGCTCCGGCCCTCGTCCCGCGAAACGCTGACCTGCAGCGACGTGTAAAGCTCTTTGGCCCCCCTCTTAACCGCGCGGTAGGCGAGGTAAAGATTCTGGCCTTCACGGTAAAAATTGACGTTGGCGCACCGTTTATCCGGCCAAAACGACGCCTGAACGGGTTCCGTCCACGTCTCGCCACGATCGGCGCTGGCGAGGGTTTTGATCCCCTCGGAGGTTTCGATCCCGGCCAGGATCCGCCCGTCGGACAAACGGCACACGCGCGGCGCAAACCCGCGTTTTGAAATCAAACGCTCGACCCCATCCGACCACGAAAAACCGCCCGGCTCTGCAAACGCGGACGCACTCAAACCAACCAGCGCGCAAAGAACCACAGTAAATCGGAAAACGGCAAAAAACGTCTTGTTTCTCATGAGGCGGCAGGATCCGGGACTTGGGGAGACTTCTGAAAACCTGGTTTTATTATAATCGAAGCCGAAAATCCTGTCAAGGAGGCGAAGAACAGTCACGTTTATAAAATCCGGTGCACGCGACAATCCGTCCCACGAAAACGACCCAAACCGCTATAGGCCCCGCGGATTGGGCGGATGAGGCGGATTAAGGCGGATGGGATTTTAAAATCACTCATTCCAAACACCACCCCCGTCTCACTTTGACCTTTTATTTAAACACGGATTTTCACGGATTTAATGGATTCAAAGGATTTCGTTTTGTTCGATCGAAAATCCCTTTAAATAATCCGTGGAAATCCTTTTAATCCGTGAAAATCCGTGTTTAAATTGAAGTTTGCAGCCGGCTGGACGTGAACTTTGGCTCGGCCACCCCTTGAAATTTCTCCCCCACGTGCTAAACTAAAGAAAAAGCGTTTTTTCACTCCCGGAGGGCCACCCCCATGCGCCGTTTTTTCATTCCCCTGATCAGCATTTTGCTCCTGCTTTCCCCGTCGATCTGCTTCTCCGACCCGACCAGCCGGGACTCGTTCGACTGGGAAGGGACGAAAATCACCTCGTTCGTCGGCGACGAAACCGACGTCGTGATTCCCGACGGCACGACCGAGATCGGAAACCACGCTTTCTACCAATGCTCTTCCCTGAAATCCGTCGTCATTCCCAAAGGCGTGACGAAAATTGGAAAGGAAGCGTTCCAGGAATGCACGTCCCTGAAATCCGTCATCATTCCCGAAGGGGTGACGAAAATTGAAGACAGCGCATTCAGGGGCTGTAACGATTTAACCTCCGTCACCCTTCCCAAAAGCGTAACCGTAATTGAAGACGCGGCGTTTGATGACTGCTATTCTTTGACTTTTATCGAGATACCCAACGGAGTGACCGGGATCGGAGTCTTCGCGTTTGGCAACTGCGAGTCTCTGGAATCCATCGTCATTCCAGAAAGTGTAATCGAGATCGGAGACTATGCGTTCTGGGAGTGCAAATCCTTAAAAACCGTTAAGATTTCCAATGGAGTGAAATCAATCGGACTTTCGGCGTTCGAGGGCTGCCCTTCCCTGACGACCGTCATCATTCCCGACAGTGTAAAAAAACTTGGAGACGGCGTGTTTTGGGGTTGCTCGGCATTAAAAGAATGGCCCATTTCCCCGACTCACCCCCATTTCCAAAGCGCCGGGGCCGGTTTGCTGACCAAAGACGGCAAAACGTTCCTTTCCTGTCTGTGTTCGGCCAAAGAGTACCAGATCCCGGAAGGGGTGGCGACGATCAACGACAACGCGTTTTACGACTGTAACCTCTTAACCTCCGTAACCATTCCCAAAAGCTTGACGGAAATCGGAGAGAGTGCGTTCAGCTGCTGTAACGACCTGACCACGGTCGTGATTCCCAACAGCGTGAAGAAAATCGGAGGGAGCGCGTTTCGGGCGTGTACTTCCTTGCGGACTGTCGTGATCCCCGACAGCGTGACGAAAATTGAAATGGGGACGTTCACCGGCTGCGAGTCTTTGACCTCGGTCGTGATTCCCGAGAGCGTGACGGAAATCGGAGCGAGCGCGTTTTATGAGTGCGTTTCGTTAACGTCCATCACCATCCCCGGAGGCGTGAAAACGCTTGGAGACTCGGCAATTCGCGGCTGCAAGGCCTTAAAATCCGTTACCATTTCCAAAGGGGTGAAGGTCATTGGATTGGGCTGTTTCCAGGAATGCCCGGCCTTGACGTCCGTCGTCATTCCCGACGGCGTGACGGAAATCGGCACCTGCGCGTTTAGCCGCTGCGACGCCCTGACCACGGTCGTCATTCCCGAAAGCGTGACCGAGATCGGACTCTGCGCGTTCTACGACTGCCCTAACCTGACGATCCACGCCCCGAAAGGGTCGAAGGCAGAAGAATACGCGAAGGAAAACAATATTTCGTTTCAGGCGAAATAATACGGGGACGACGCTTCCAGCGTCGTCTTTAAATTCATAATTCTTAATTCTTAATTCATAATTTGAAACGACGCTGGAAGCGTCGTCCCCGTAATTCCTTTTCTTCCGTCCCCAAAAAACCCGAAAATTTCTCTCCCGGTCTCTTGATTTTCTGTCCATTTATGGTAAAATAGTAGAGAATATATTTTACCCTTTTTCCTTTTACTGAAACGGAAGCAATCTCATGGCTTGGGAATACAGCGATAAAACGAAACAGTTATTTCTTGACGCGGTTCACGGAAAACCCGGCACGCACCTCGGAGAGATCCCGGACGCCGACGGGCTGGGCGAGCACGGCTCCATCGCCTGCGGCGACTCCCTCCGGTTCACGTTCCGCGTGGAGAAAAATGAAGACCCCACGAAAGACGTGATCGTCGAGGCGCGTTACCTCACGTTCGGCTGCACATCGGCGATTGCCGCTTCGGAAGCGCTTTGCATCATTCTGGAAGCGCGGGCCTGCACGCCTATCGAGGCTCTGAAAATCACCAACCAGGACATCGTGGACTTCCTCGACGGTCTGCCCGACCAAAAGATCCACTGCTCCGTGATGGGCGCCGAGGCGCTCGAAGCCGCGGTCGTGGACTGGGCCAAAAAACGCGGTGTGGACCTCGCCTCGCTCGGGATCAAACTCCAGGAACAACTCGAAGAAGAGGAAGAAGGCCGGCTGGTTTGCAAGTGCTTCAGCATCACCGAGCCATTCCTCCGCCGCAAGATCAAGGAGCTGAACCTCCGAACGTGCGAACAGGTCACGGCTGCGCTGAAGGCCGGCGGCGCCTGCGGGAACTGCCTCCACGCCCCCGGCGGTATTCAGGACATTCTCGACGATGTGTGGGCCAAAGAGAAACTCCTCGCCCAGGACGCCGCCAAAGCCGCCACGCCGCTGAAATCCCCGACCGGGTACGTCCCGATCAGCGGCGACGGCGCGCTCCCGATCATGGGCCAGACCAACATTCCGGCCCCAAAACCGGCCGAAGTGACCCCTGCGGCGGCGGGCGAAACGCTCTCGCCGTACCAGTTCGCGAAGAAAGTCGAGGCGGTGGTTGAAAATTCGATCCGGCCGCTGCTTCTGCGCGACGGCGGCGACTGCTCGATCGTCGATATTAAGGGAAACCTCGTCTATATGGAGCTTCACGGCGCGTGCAAATCGTGCTCCAGCGCGGACGTGACGCTGAAAATGCTCGTCGAGGCGACCCTCCGCGAACAGGTCCAGGCCGATATTCGCGTGATCCAGGTGTGATTGGGGGACGACGCTTCCAGCGTCGTCTTGTGGAGTGCGGTGATACAGTCGCGCAAGCGCCATTCACCGCTTTCACTTGCGGCAATACAGTCGCGCAAGCGACTTTTGCCGCTGA
>SAMEA3663299__coassemble_232_pt1 | contig 30526 bp, 21 predicted proteins | sample SAMEA3663299__metabat2_low_PE_003 | metagenome-assembled genome bin SAMEA3663299 (sample SAMEA3663299) | pig gut metagenome | biome: pig gut; feature: pig-associated habitat; material: faeces | place: China | collected 2013 | reverse complement strand
ATAATTCTAAATTCTTAATTCATAATTAAAAGACGACGCTGGAAGCGTCGTCCCCATCTAATCCGTCACCACGGCGCAGATCATGATCGCGGCGGTTTCTGTACGCAGAATTCGTTTTCCCAAAGAGACATTCTCCCAGCCTGAGGCGAGAGCCGCGCCGACTTCCGCGTCGGAAAATCCCCCTTCCGGACCAATGGCGGCGAGGATCTTGCGTCCCTGATTTTCCGGTCGGGCCAGGAGTTCCGAAAGCGTTGGGGCGTTCGGGTGCGCGATGATCTTCAGAGTCTGCGCGTTTTCCGGGGCGGCCGCGAATTCCGGCGAGAAAAGCGTTTTCGTCGTCACCGGCTCGGCCAGGCTCAGGAGCGTATTCCGCCCGCACTGCTTGGACGCCTCGACGACCACCCGGTTCATGCGCTGGGCGGCCGCGTCGCCGGCTTTGGCCACGGACCGTTCGGCGGTCAGAGGGATGAACTCCGCCGCGCCGAGTTCCACGAGCTTCTCGATCAGCCACCGCTGGCGGTCACCCTTGGGAAGCGCGACGGCCAGCGAGATCTTTGTCTCCGACTCCCGATCTTCGACCCGGCGAGCGTGAATTTCTGCCGTGAGGTCTTTCTTTCGGACCTGCGTGATCGCCGCATCGAACTCAGCCCCGGAGCCGTCAAAAAGGATGAGCGACTCACCCTCCTTCACCCGCATGACGTGAATGAGGTGGTGCGCCTCGTCCCCCTCCAGCGTCACGGCAACGGGATACGCGGTTTCATCTGACGGAAGCGGAATGGTGGAAAAGTAACGGTAAGCCATGATTAATTATGAATTATGAATTATGAATTATGAATTATGAATTACAAATTGGTCCGGATCCAGGGCACGCCACGAACCCAAATCAATTCATAATTCATCATTCATAATTCATAATTGAATCAGTCTCTCCCTCCTCCGCTGCGGGCCAGCAGGTAAACGAGCGTCATGACCGATTGAAGAGTGGCGGCGACGTACGTCATCGCGGCAGCGTAGAGGGTGGTACGGACAGCGCTCCGGGCCTCATCGGTGAACATTCCCATGTCGGCGAGCTGGGCCTTGGCGCGGGAACTGGCGTTAAACTCGACCGGAAGGTTCACGAGCTGGAAAAAGACCACGCAGGTGAAAAGGATGACTCCGGCAAGGACCAGCCACTTCAACGATGCGGCCAGACCAACGAGAAAGAGGGTGATGCCGATGTTGCTCCCCAGATTTGCGGTAGGAACGGCGAGGTTCCGGATCACCAGGAGTGGGTAACGCTGCGCGTCCTGGATGGCGTGGCCCGCTTCGTGAGCCGCGACGCCCACGGCCGAGGCGTTATAACCAGTGTAAACCGCTTGACTCAGACGCAGGACTTTTGCACTCGGGTCGTAGTGATCTGTCAGTTCTCCGCCAATCATTTCAATAGGGACGTCGTTCAGGCCGTTCTGGTCGAGGATCTGCCGGGCCGCCTGGGCGCCGGTGATCGGCGTATCAACGTTCTGGCCTTTGGAAAACGATCCTTTCACCCAAACCTGAGCGATCATTCCCAAAAGAAGGCACGGACCGACGAAAACAAAATAAATCGGATCCAAAATCATGATGAGAGTCTCCTTTTATGATGAGGGAAAGGCGGAAAGAAACGCCCGAAACGGGGAAATCCCGTCCGGTTTTTGCGTTCGTATCCGCCTTTCAGGTTCGGAAACAAAATTTACTTCTGCTCTTTGTACTTCTTGACGCGCTCGACGAGGTCTTTGTTCGCGCTCTTCGTGATCACGAGGTCCATGGCAGGGCCGAAGACGTCCATATTCTGCTGACGCAACACATTATCGTGCGCGTGGTCGGCGATTGCGGCATAAGCGGCCTCGGCCAGTTCCGGGTCAGCGGCGCACTCGACGGCGAACTGGAGGCTCTTTGCCGTACGGTTCGCGGCCAGACGGGAAAGAATGAGGCGTTTTTCATCGACGCGCGTCGCGATTTTGAACGCTTCCTTCAGTTTATCGAGTTTTCCGTCCTTCGAAATGCCGATCCCGATTTTGTCGTCCGGGAGCGAAATGACGCGGATGAAGGAACGCAGCGCGGCGATTTTCTGGTCGGGCGTATAGCCGTCAGCTGTGGCGACTTCGAACATTTTGTCCGCGAACTGGGCGTTGGGCCAGACGGAAAGCGCACGGATCGCCGCCTGACGCAGATCCGCGTCGTTCGAGGCGAGTCCGGCGTTCACTTCGGCTTTTGCCGCGTCTCCGCCAATTCGGCCGATGATCGGGAAAAGGGCTTCCTGCGGGAATTGGCCTTTCAGCGCGACGACGGCGGAAGCGTCACCGTTACACACGGCCGCGATCAGATTTTCGGCCTGGTCACGTTCGCCGCCGACCGGGAACAGAAGGGTCGTGGTGACGAGCGCCTTGGCGTCGGCCGGGGTCGCGATTTTGGCGACCTGCTGCATGAGAGCCATGCGGCCGTCGCACTCGTTGGCGGTGATTTTCGAGAAAACTTCCGCGCGAATGTCCACCGCACGGTTGATCAGGATCGAAGCGAGGAAGATGAATTCGTCCGTTCTGTTGGCTTTGACCATGCGGGCTTTCAGCGCTTCATCAAATCCGTCTGCCACGATAAAACTGCAAATGCGGGCGATCAGACCGTCATCCGGGTAGGCCAGAATCGCGTCAAGGTCGGCGGCGGTGGCGAGTTTTTCCATTGCGAGGAAACCGGCTTTACGCAGAATTTCCGAGTCGGAATTCATCGCAGCGACCGCGACGTCGTGGTACTTTGCGTCCTTGCGGGCGGCCAGACCGGCAATCGTCTGAGCCTTCGTCAGCTCGTCAAGCTGGTCGTATTTGGCCATCCAGGCGTCCACTTTGGCCTGATCGCAGTTGGAGATCGCCTGCGGCATCGCGGTTTCGCACGGCTGGTACGGCGGATTCGCGTCTTTTCTCTGGGCCAGCGCGGATTTGCACGCCGGAATGTCTTTCGCCAGCGCGGCTTCCGCTTCCGGGCCGGGGATCTGGCAGAGCGCGGCGGCTGCAGCGTCCACGACGATCTGGTCTTTACTGTTCAGCTGGGCGGCGACGGCCGGCACTTCCGCGGCGGTCCCAATGGCCTGGAGCTGCTCGAGGATCCAGACTTTCGTGGTGGCCTGGGTGACTTTGCCCAGCGCGTCCACGAAGAAGGCGTTCAGTTTGGCGAGTTCTTCCGGTTTGTTCGCCGCTTCGTTCATGAGGTTCCGAATTTCCTCACGGGCCTGGAAAACGTCCAGGCCGGCGTTGGGGTTCCCGGTCGTGCCGAGCCACGAGACGTTGGTCTCCGCGGTGAGGGACTGGGAGTAGTCGGAATCGAGTTTTTTCAGCAGTTCGGCGAAATCGGCCGCCTGAACGCAGACGCAGCCCAGCAAAAGGGTGAGGATAGGAAGGATGTATTTTTTCATGGAAAACTCCTTGAATGGTTTGAATTAAAAATTATTTTTTCTCGTTTTTTTCGTCTGGAGACGATACCAAAAGAGAACGTTTCGCAGGTTCCGTCAAAATTTTCATTTGCGAAATCGCAATCTGATTCAACCGAATAAGCCGTTCACTTTGAGGTAATCCATCATTTATAAACACCGCATTTAAATTCTCAAGGTTTGAAAGACATATAAGCTCATTAATGGTGGCATAATCACGAATATTCCCTTTTTTTTCGGGATTATTCCTTCGCCACTCCTGAGCAGTCATGCCAAACATCGCAACATTGAGTACATCTGCTTCATTCGCATAAATAAATGGGATCTTATTCGGATCAATTTCAGGTGGAATCAAATTTTGCTTAATTGCATTCGTGTGAATCTGATAATTGATTTTTGCCAGTTCACGTTTGGCACTCCAACCAATTAATTTATTCTCTTCCTCTTTGAAACGTTGAAATTCCCGAATCAAATAAAATTTGAATTCTGGACTAATCCACATTCCAAACTCGAACGCAATATCTTTGTGCGCGTACGTTCCACCATAACGGCCTTGCTTCGCCTGCAAGGAAATAGAACCAGTTTTTTCGACAAAATCTTTCACGCTGATTCTAAATCGATTTAGACCCGCCTGATTTTTAATTAGGGCGAATTCGCCCCAATTAAAATTCGGATTATTAAATTGCTCCCAGAGACCAATAAATTCCAGTGTATTTCTGTTTCTTAGCCAATCTTTGACAAAAAACTCACCATCTTTTGCTTTCAGCATGTCAGAAATACAAATATAGTCTTCTCCTTCAATCTTAATTATTCTGATTTCAGAATCTTTGACTAATATCTTGGCCATTCACGGTCTCCTAATCTTAAAATCTCAAAGCTCGATCTTATAGGGCGCGCGCTGGACTTTGGAGACCATGCGAGTCGCTTCCGGATCGCCGGTGAATTCCATCTTTTCTTTGTCCCAGACGAGGTGCCGCTTCAGCTTGTACACGATGTTGCACAAGTGGCCGTAGTCGGAGACGTTCGCGCCGTAGAAAACGTCCTGGAACGGACGCAGGCGGTTGCGGACGCAGTAGAGGAAATCGGCCGCGATGTGCGTCGCGCCGCCGCTGTAACGACGGCATTCCACCGCGTGACGGGCCTTGATCTCCGGATTGTACTTCCAGCTGTACGTGCCTTCCGTGCCGACGATCGTGATGTTGCCTCTCGGGGAGCCGTGGAAGAATTTCACGCCGTTTTCCATGATGATCATCGCGCCGTTTGTCGGGTTTTCTTCCGTGTTCGGGGCGAAAACTTCTTTCGGGGCGATGTGGTCCATTCCGCAGGAATACAGAGCGCCGCCGAAATTATGGCCGCCCCAGTCGCCCAGACCGCCCGTTCCGAAAACGGAGTTGAAACGCCACGTCATCGGGCGGATCGCCTCCTCATTATAGTCGAAGTACGGCGCCTGACCAAGCCACATGTCCCAGTTCAGCTCTTTCGGGCATTCCATCGGAGCGTAAACGCGCTCGCCCGGTGAACCGGCGCAGGAGGCCCAAATCTCTTTCACTTCGCCGATGGCGCCGGACTGAATGATTGGAGCCATGTACTGGCCGTAATCTTCCATCACGCGCTGGGAACCGCTCGAAACGACGCGGTTGTACTTGCGGGCGGCCGCGACGATCTGGCGGCTCTCCATCAGGGTGAAGGTCAGCGGCTTTTCGCAGTAAACGTCTTTTCCCGCCTTGCAGGCGTCCACGGTCATTTTCGTATGCCAGTGGTCCGGGGCGGCGATCGAAACGACGTCCAGTTCCGGCATTTCGAGCATCTCGCGGTAGTCCTGGAAGCCTTTCACGTCCGGATTATCGTGAGGGATGCGGCGCGTATCGACGTCGGCGATCGCGATGAAGCGGGAATCCGGCTGGTGGCCGATGTTGCTCTTGCGCCAGCCGTTTCCGATGAGGCCGACGTTGATGATTTCGTTCGGGGAGAAATTCCCATCCTTTCCGAGGGCACGGCCTGGAAGGAAGAGAGGAGCCGCAGCGCAGGCTACTCCTGCGGCGAGGAAACTACGGCGGGAAATGGCGGATTTACTCATGAATCTTTCCTTTCTTGAAGAATTTTAGGATTCCGTCCTGATTTTTCTTGAAATTATGCTGGGGAAACGCGTCGGCCGGGTGGCTTTCGGCCTTCAGGGAAAGGCCAGACGGAACGTTTTTTACGGGCTGGAACCCCCGAAAACGCAGACGTTTTCAGCAGTTTTTGGCATTTTATCATATTGGGGGAAAAAAGTCAAGTGGGGTGGGGAAATCCCCCGTCCCGAAAACCCCTCCCCTCTTGACTTTTCTCAAAAATTTTCTAAAATGGAAGGAATTTTACGCACTGCAGATTTTTGTTCACCATAAAAAGGGAATTAATAGGGAATTCATCATGGGAAAAAGAGGTAAAGAAAATTGGGGTTCACAGCTCGGTGTGATTCTCGCGGTAGCGGGAAGTGCCATCGGGTTGGGAAACTTCCTGCGCTTTCCGGGCCAGGCGGCCATGCACGGCGGCGGTGCGTTCATGATTCCCTACTTTATATCCTTTCTGATCATTGGGATCCCGATCACATGGTCCGAATGGGCAGTCGGGCGCGCCGGCGGGCGAAAGGGGTTTAACTCTGTACCGGGGATCTTCTCTCTCGCCGCCCGTGGAAAACGGCGTTGGTCGTATATCGGTTCACTCGGAGCGGCCATCCCGGTCAGTATCGTGATGTACTACCTGCTCATTGAAGCGTGGTGCCTTGCTTTCGCGATACAGTATTTCCTTGGCTTTCTGACCGATCTGGGGCTTACCGTGCCTTCATTCCTCCACGGAACCAATGGCGCAGGATTTAAACTCGGCTCGGCTGAAGCGTACCAGATGTTTTTCAAAACGTTCGTCGGTGCAGACGAGAACGCTTCCCTTTATCAATCCCCTTCCGGCGCGATCACCTTTACACCCTTGATGTGGTGTACGGTTTTCTGTCTGATTTTGAACTTTTACCTGATTTACCGAGGGGTTTCCAAGGGGATCGAGGGTTTCTGCAAGGTCGCGATGCCGCTCCTTTTGGGGTGCTCACTTTTGATTTTGATTCGTGCGCTTACCCTTACACCGCCAACGGATGAACCGGGGCGTACGTTCCTCGATGGGTTGGGATTTATGTGGAATCCCTCACAGCCGGGTCATTCGTTCTGGGAGTCCCTTTCCAACCCCGATGTGTGGCTTGCGGCTACGTCGCAGATTTTCTTCTCGGTTTCCATCGGGTTTGGCCTGATCGTAACTTACGCCAGTTATGTACGCCCGAAAGAAGACATTGCGCTCTCCGCTCTTTCCGCCACGGTCAGCAATGAGTTTTGTGAGGTGGTTCTTGCAGGGCTGATGATCCTGCCGCCGGCGATCATGTTCATGGGAACGAGTGGGCTGGCGGGAAATCTCGGAACCTTTTCATTAGGTTTCAACGTTCTGCCGAATGTCTTTGAGCAAATGCCCTTTGGTCAGTTTTTCGGGTTTTTGTTCTTCTTCCTGCTGTTTCTCGCGGCCATCACAAGCTCGATTTCGATGCTTCAGCCATCCATCGCGCTTTTCGAGGAAGGGCTGGGGCTGGGAAGAAAACGTTCCATCTGCCTGACCGCAGGCATTTCACTCATGGGGACCTTGCTCCTGTGCCATTTCTCAAAGGGCTTGTACGCGCTGGACACACTGGACTTTTGGGCCGGAAACTTTGGGTTGTTCGTGCTGGCTACGCTTCAGACGATCCTCGTGAGCTGGATTTGGGGTCCGAAACGAATGCTCCACGAACTGCGGCTTGGCTCGAAAATATACGTGCCACGGTTCGTCTGTTATGGGGTCAAGTACGTTTCCACACCCTATTTGGTCCTGATTTTGATTTTGTGGCTTTACAAAAACGCGGGAGGGTATTTTAAGGAAGCCTGGACGAACCCTCTGGCGCGTTTGGTGGGATTGTTCCTGCTTGCCATGTGGATATTTTACCTCATCGTGACATTTTTCTCGCTGCGCCGCTGGAAACGCCTGGGAATTGAATTGAAGGAACTGGCGAAACAGGATCCAGACAATTACGATATTTAACGCAGTGCCGTTTTACAGAAAGAAACAGAAATGCCAAAACGAAAAGAAAATTGGGGGTCCCAGCTCGGCGTTATCCTCGCGGTGGCGGGAAGCGCTGTAGGTCTTGGAAACTTTTTGCGTTTCCCGGGTCAGGCGGCCATGCACGGCGGCGGCGCGTTCATGATCCCGTACTTTATTTCGTTCCTTGTCCTGGCGATCCCGCTCACGTGGTCGGAATGGGCGCTCGGGCGGGCGGGAGGCCGGCACGGGTTCAACTCTCTGCCGGGCATTTACGCGCTGGCGTCCAGAGGCAGAATGCCCTGGCCGTTCATCGGGGCGTGCTCTGCGTTCATCCCCATTGGTGTGAGTATGTACTACCTCGTCGTGGAGGCGTGGTGTTTGGCCTTCGCGATCCAGTACTTCCTGGGCTTTATGACCGACTTGGGGCTTACGGTCCCCTCGCTGCTTTCTGGTACGAATGGTGCCGGGTTTAAACTTGCATCGGCTGAGGCGTATAACACTTTTTTCGGGTCGTTCGTCGGCGCTGGCTACAACGGCGCGATGTACCGGGACCCCTTGGGGCATTTCACGTTTACGCCGCTGATGGCCTGCACGATTTTCTGCATTGGACTGAATTTTTACCTGATTTACCGCGGCGTCTCGAAGGGGATCGAGGCGTTCTGCAAGTTCGCGATGCCGATGCTGGTCGTGTGCTCGGTTTTGATCCTGATCCGGGTGCTGACGCTCAAAAATCCGACGGCGGAACCGGGGCACACCCTCCTCGACGGGCTGGGCTACATGTGGAACCCCTCCCAGCCGGGGCATTCGTTCTGGGAATCGATCACGAACCCGGACGTCTGGCTCGCGGCAACGTCGCAGATTTTCTTCTCGGTTTCGGTCGGCTTCGGGCTGATCATCACGTACGCATCGTACGTCCGGAAGGACGAGGACATTGCGCTCTCGGGCCTGACCGCCACGGTCAGCAATGAGTTTTGCGAGGTGGTACTCGCCGGCCTGATGATCCTCCCGCCGGCGATCATGTTCCTCGGGATTTCGGGCGTGGAAGGAAACCTCGGCACGTTCTCGCTCGGGTTCAAAGTCCTGCCGAACGTTTTCGAACAGATGCCCTTTGGCCAGTTTTTCGGGTTTTTGTTCTTCTTCCTGCTGTTCCTCGCGGCGGTGACGAGCTCGCTTTCGATGATCCAGCCGTCCGTGGCTCTTTTCGAGGAAGGGCTGAATTTTGGCCGAAAACGTTCCGTCTGCCTCGCGGCATTCTTTTCGATGGTGGGTTCGTTGATGGCGTGCCATTTCACGAAAGGGATGTACGTCCTCGACACGTTCGACTTCTGGGTCGGAAATTTCGGGCTTTTCATTCTTTCGCTCTTCCAGACGATCCTGATCGCGTGGATCTGGGGACCGGAAAATATGCTGAAGGAACTCCAGCACGGCTCGAAAATCAAAGTTCCCGCCTTCATCTGTTGGGGGATGAAGTACGTTTCAGCGCCGTACCTGATCATTATCATGGTGATGTGGTCGTACCGAAACGCCGGCTCGTACCTGCGTGAAGTATGGGAGAACCCGCTGGCCCAGATGGTGGTCGGATATTTGGCTTTCTCGGCTTTCTTTTACATGGTCGTGACGTTTTTCACGCTGCTCCGGTGGAAGAGAAAAAAACTAACGAAGAATGAATAACGAATAACGAATAATGAGGAGAATGAGTTCAAACTCAAGCGGGTATTGATGAATCAGGGTTAAAGTCTTTCTTCCCATTATTCGTTATTCATTATTCATTCTTCGTTTCCTCAAATTATACATTCAGGAAAGGAATTAAAATGACGATTGGTGGTTGGGTTTGCATGTTGACGGCGGTCACGATCGTGACGGGACTTTTTGCCTGGTGCTGCTGGAAAGTCGCGACGACTTCATCCCAGGGGGAATGATCCGGACTTTTGGGGGAAAATTCGTTGAGAGTTTTTTGAGGCCGTGGGTTTCAGGAGGCTCTCCGCGTGGATTTTTTTGTTCTTTTTTCTGTTTTTTCCCCCTTTTTTCAAAAAAAGCTTTTGCTTTTTCTGCGGGCCGGTGTATACTTGAGGAATGAACCGTTAAAATCAAAGGAGTTTCCTCATGAAAAAAGTCACTTTATGGCTTGCCGCAGCCGCAATATTTTTCCCGCTTATGGCCTCCGCCGCCGATTTCACCTGGAACACCGGCGCCTCCGGCAGCATTTCCGATGGTTCCAACTGGTCGGGCGAAGTCTCGCCGTTTGACGCCTCCGGAACCGCGGCCACGGGAAACATTACGATCTCTTCCGGCACACCGACCTACACGGCCCTGAGTCTTTCAGGCGACGCGGCCCTTTCCGTCTTGGGTATTTCCGCGATCACGTCCGGCGGCGCCGTCACGCTCTCGGGAAACTCCAGCCTGACGCTGGGCAACGCTTCGTGGAAACTCGCCGCCAGTACGTACTTCCAGGCGGACAATACGGAAGGAACCAAGACCATCACGCTTCAGTCCGGCGCTTCTCTCGACGTCACCGCGACGGCCGAATACTTTGTTCTGTCTCCTTCCGGAACGAGCGCGGGCACTTACCAATTAACGATCGAACCGGGCGCCACACTGACGACCAAATCCGCCCAGCTCGCACGAGGCCTCCAGTCGAACGTGACGGTCGACATTTACGGGACGTGGACAAACCAATACGGTGGCCGTCTGGGTGAAAACGGGACCACGGTGATCAACGTCCACAGCGGCGGGTCGTTCACCCCGGTCGGTTACATCTCGGACCAGGGGAACGGCGTGACCACCGTCAACGTGGAGAGCGGCGGGAAGCTGCTCGGAACGTTCGCAGCCGTCGCCACGCGCGGCAGGGCGATCGTGAACATTCAGGACGGCGCTTCATGGACGTACACCGGCACGCAAGTCATCGGGTTCGGGGCAAATTCCAGGACGCACGGAACCGTTTACCAGACCGGCGGCACGGTCTCCGGCCCCAACGTCCGGTTCGGCAGCGACAATACCGCAGCCGCTACCGCAGGGGGAAAGGGTGAATACATCCTGAACGGCGGCACGCTCACCCTGAGCGGGAGCATGAGCCAGTTTGACATGGTCGCGGCAAAACCCGGCACGAGAAACGTCGTCGGGACGCTCTACCTCGGTTACACGACGGACTACGCCCCCACGAGCGGCTCTGGGGTCGCGACGATCGGAACGATGACCAATACGCTCCTGAATGCGAACGAGGGCACGCTCTACACGACCAGCTTCGCGCAGAAAGAGGGCGTTTCCACGATCCAGGGCGCCGCGAGCGTCAACATTCAGGACACACTTCCAACCACGCCCACAGCGGGAAGCGCGGGGCTGCACGTCTCTAACGCGAATCTGTTGCTCACCGGCACCGCGGAGCTGGACCTCGTCGCCGACGCCACGAACCACGTCAACGCCTACATCGGGAACACGGCGGTGACGCTAAGCGACTCAGCCAAGATCAAAATGGCGAATACCGCGTACAGCACCGTCAGGGACAATCAGTACTTCTACCTGAGCGGCGAGGACGGCTCCACCAGCGGCTCGCTGACCCTGAACGACAGCGCCACGATGGAGTTTGACGGTTCGTTCCTCATCGCGGGCTCCACCGACGCGCAGAACCCGTCCGTCATCACCCTGAACGACAATTCAAGGATCACGGTCACCAAGGGCAACTCCCCGACCGGTTACCTCCAGCTTGGCGGCAAGTACGGCGCGTATGCCGGCCACGCCAAACTCGTTTTGAACGGGAACTCGCAGCTCCAGTCCAGCGGGACGGGGGTCCAGGTCGCCCCAATGACCGGTTCGACCGTTGAGGTGGAAGTCAACGACAACGCGCTCTGGACGCTCGGCGCCTCGAGCCGCGTCGGCGACAATGGTACGCTTACCCTGAATCTGAATGGCGGGAAAGTCCAGTCCGGCGGGTTTTACTTCGCCGATTCCACGAATGGAAAAGCGTACGTGAACGTGCAGGGCGGGACGCTCGAAGTCGGCGGGCTGACCCTGGCCACGCGCGGGACGGCCGAGATGACGATTTCCGACGGTCTGGTCACTTCGACCACCATTTACGCGGCGCACCTTCAGGGCGGAACCAACCAGAAAGTGAACGTGACTCAGACCGGCGGCACGCTCAACACCAACAACTTTATCCTGTACCAGCCGAAAGTGGCGCAGATCCCGACCTACACGATCTCCGGCGGTACCGCGACGATCGCCAACGACCTGTACGGCATCGACATCAATTACCTCGGCGGCGAGCTGAACGTGAAGAATCTGTACATCGCGAAAGACATCATAGCGCAGGCGGGTTCAACCGTCTCGCAAAAGTACGTTGAGAACACGCTGAACATTCAGCTTTCGGACGAGTACGACCCCTCCCAATTCACGGTTGAAAATCTTTTCGGTGAGGGTACGCTGAACATTTCGACTACCGACGGGTACGATTTCGACCCGAACGCGCAAACGACGCTCTTCACGCTGATCAACCCGAGCGATGCTCTGGACGGGATCCGTCTGACCAACTCGCTCGGTCTGCCGACGGATGGCTGGATGCTTCTCTACGATGGCAGTTCGGTGATCCTGACCACTCCAGGCTCGTTTAGCTCCATTCCGGAGCCGGCGTCGTGTGTCCTGCTTGCGCTTGGGCTTTTGGGAATGGCGCGCCTGGTTTCCCTTCGCGGAAAACGTCAGATGTAATTTCCTCACAAGAAACGATTTCGGGAAGGAACAAATACCATGCTCCTTCCCGAAATACACCCCTCAACAATTTCTTGCCATTAATTCGGATTTGTTTTTTCTCAGATCGTGAATTCCAGTTTACGGTCACTCAGTGTTCCCTGGAGACGCTGTACGATGCTGCTGTGGATCTGACTGACACGGCTCTCGCTCAAATCGAGTGTGGCGCCAATTTCTTTCATCGTCATGTCCTGATAATAATACAGCAGAAGAATAAGGCGTTCGTTACGTTTCAGACCTTTTGTCACCAGGCGCATGGTGTCGGCCTTCTGGATTCGGCTCGTTGGATCTTCGCCGCGCTGGTCCTCCAGAACATCCAGCTCGCTTACCTCTTTGGAACCATCCGTTTCGCACCATTTTTTGTTCAGACTTACCACGTTTGCGGTATTCGCCTCTTTGGACATTTTTTCGAATTCGTCGGCTGAGACACCCAGATACTCGGCCAGTTCTTCATCGGTAGGCTTACGGCCCAGTTTGTCGTCCAGTTCTTTTGTGGCTTCGTTAATTCGCTTGGCTTTGGTACGGACCAAACGCGGAACCCAGTCCATATTACGGAGTTCATCAAGCATGGCGCCACGAATACGCGGAGCACAGTACGTTTCAAACTTCACATCCCGCGTCAGGTCAAATGCGTCGATCGCGTCCATAAGTCCAAAAACGCCGGCTGAAATAAGATCGTCCAACTCCACGCCGTCCGGAAGGCGCTGCCAAACGTGCTGGGCGTGATAACGCACAAGAGGGAGATAATGCTCAACCAGCAAATTTCTCGTGTCCTGATCTGACGGATTCGCTTTGTAATCATCCCACCACTTTGCGACATCTTCCGGATTGGAATTCATAGCAACCATTGATTCCTCCATGTTTTCATATTATGTTCCCTCCGCGAAAGTTGATGCCGTTGAACTTCAATCAACCCAGGAGTCTGGACCATAGGCCCCGTTTCTGCTCAAGGTGATGATTATGCGGGCAAGATGTTTCCGTCCTGGCATCCGTTTTCTGCTTTAGTTTCATACTCTGGTATGATACACTTTGCGAAAACGTCCCACGTATGGAGTTCCATCATTATATTCGCGGTAAGGCACTTTGCCAGTTTCCGTCCAACATCCGTGTTTTGGGAAAAAGGCTCGATTTGAATGGTACGGCCTGTACAGTCCCCTCCTCCGTTAGAAGAAGATCTGAAAGCCGCGGGTTTGGAAAAGACTCAGGCTGGAAATGAGGCAAGAAACACCTTCAAGCCGTTTTATCAATTCCACTGAACTTTTCGCTTATCAGCGTATTAATAAAATCGGCACAAAATATCCCTGACGTTAGGGACTTTTCCACAAAAAAACAGATTTTCTCCAAAAAAATACAAATTTCTTCCCTTTCCCCGGGAAGTAGTGGTTGTTTTCCTTGAAGGTATTGAAATTATCGGTAGTTCTTCCAGATTACGCAAGGAAACCTTGCCAAATATTTCAGAAAATGTTGAAAAAAGAAGGCTGTCGTATTATTTGGGCCACTTGTAAGGGTTGAAAGAGACCCGAAATTTTTACTCAAGTGTCCCGTAAACCTCCTCAACAGGCTCACGGGACGCGAAATTATTCAGTAAACCCGGTCGAAGCACAGAACACCCACTGAATCATTCAGAAAGCAGGTATTTGCCGTGCCTCTGGAAGTAGTCGGAGTCATCAAAGACCTCCACACCGCACTGACCTGCGGAGATCGTGCCGGTGGGGGATGAGACTTCAACCGTGTAGAACCCGACCGGGATCGCCTGGTAATTGCCCGCGTTCGGCGCACCCGGTTGACAGGCTCCATTCACGAACGTACCCTCAGCGGCGGGAAACGTCTCGCCAAGGAACGGCTCCGGTGTAAGTTTCATTGTGCCTTCTTTGACGGTTTTACCACCGATCTTGCACTGGAATAACGGGGCCGTTAGCGTAATGCCTGAGGCCTGCCACGCTTCCAGACGCTTCTGGATCTCGTCCGCAGAGAGCGCTTTGTCCTTGTCCGCGTCGATCTCCTTCAGGGCGAATTTGAGGGCCGGGGTTTTATCGAACTCGTCGCCGTCAATTTTGCCGTTCCCATTGGCGTCATACAATTCTATCGCCTTCGCAGCCATTCCGGAAGGGTCCAGGGCAGGGGCTTTGGGTTTCGCACGACCGCAGCCAATGAACAGGAAGGAAGCAATGAGCAGGAAACAGGAAAGTTTGTTCATGTTATTTTTCCAAATGAGGGATCAATCACCCGCGCCAAAATCCGTATTGAAAATCGTTTCGTCGCCGTTACGGGTCGAAAGGATGCGGTAGATGTAAAAGTTGATTTCTTCATCAATGAAACGGACTCCACCGTCACCCATGGTGAAGTGACCGCCGCCGGTGTGCTCACTGCCGACCATCTGATTATTGAAGGGTGCGCTGGACGGATTGTCGGGCGTCCCGTTCAAACGTACGACGAGCTGACGGGCGTCGTAAAGGGCCTTTCCGTAATTGTTAGAGCCGAGGAACCAGTTCCGCGTCAGGCACGTGCCGTTCGAGCCGCCAGTGGCGTTCCAGCGGTAGTTCTTCAGGTTGATCGCGCTGCGCGGTGTCGTTTCGAGAAGCATGAATGTGTTCGACAGGCCGTCTTTCACGGTTTGGATCTTCACGGACTCGCCCCACATAAACATTCCGTTGCGGGCGATGGTACTTTCACTCTCAGCCGGTTCCACATCGGTCGTTGTTTTGTACGTATTGGAGTCTTTGGGGTCTTTTCCGCTGTTATCGCTCGAACTCCACTTCGTCCCCGCGCATCCGGCATAGCACGAGACCGAGCCGTAAAAGTTGCCGGAAACGTCGCAGTACTTGAGCTGGGAATAGTCCGGGCAAATGTAGGCGTCCAGGATCGTCTTCATGAAAAGTTTACCCAAATCGGTGTTCTTTTTGCTTCCCTGCTGGTACTGCCACGCGTGGATGTCAAAATCGATCTGCTCGTAAAGTGGGGCCTGGTCGATGTACGGGAGAATGTAACTGCAAAGGCCGTAACTGGCGCAGCCGCTGCGTCCGCCGCGAGAATTACGGACAGGTTTCCCGGAGGAATAGTCCGTCCCATCGACCGCAGGAGGTAACTCCTTCTTCGACGACTCGAAATTGAGACAGGCCAGACCAAGCTGTTTCATTTTATTGGAACACTGCATCCGCCGCGCCGAGCCTCGCGCCATTTGAATCGCCGGAAGGAGCAGACCGACCAGCATTCCAATGATCGCTATGACGACGAGGAGTTCGACGAGTGTAAAGCCCTTTTTCATTTTGCGCATCTCTTGTTTCTCCGAAGGCAGCCAATACCGGCGAGACCCATCACCAAAAGGACCCACGCGGCCGGTTCCGGAACAGAAGGATCTCCGGAAGGATCGATCGACGTAAGGATCAACATATTATTTGCAAGCACGGGTGAATTGAAGTACTGCGCGATGCTGTCCGAAAGCTGGATCTGGCTCAGGTCCAGATTGTCGAGCGTACCACCTTGCAGGAACGTGTACGTCCTTCCCTCTTCCGGAATGTCCTGACCAAGCCAGATTAGCGCAACCGTTGCGTCGGTAAAGTCGGCCGTGCCGGTGATTTCCAAAAAATCATTTCCGGTATTACTGAAACCGAGGTTGATCGTTCCGTCCGCGTCCAGATTTCCGACGATCTTGCCCGCCCCGATCGCGCCGCTCCCCGCGCCGGGGGAGAGGATCGCGCCGCTGGCAAGCCTGACGTTCTGGGCGTTCAGCGTTCCACTCAGGTTCGTAATGCCGCCGTTGAGCTGGACCTCCGAAATGTTGGAGCTGCCCGCCGGGATCAGATTCAGCATTCCACCGCCGGTTTTCACGATTTTGTTCGTCGTACTGGCGTTTCCCGCGAAATTGCTGTTCCTCCACGTCAGCGTTTTGTTCCCCGGCAGATCCACGTTCAGCGTGCCGTTGAGGTTCACATTGTAGTTGCCGTAGCTGCTGGCGATCGTCGCGTTCGCCCCGGAAAGTTTCACCGTCGCGCCGTCACCGAAGGTAAAACTGCAGGTTGAACTTTCAGCGTAACCTTTCGAGACTCCCGCGGCACCGAGCGTCAGGGAGTTTTTAATGTTGAAATCGTTCACGCGGTAGGTCACGATGGAACCGGTCAGGTCGTTCACCACCAGGTTCGACGAGTTGTTCATCTGCAGCTTGTCGGCCGTGATGAAATCCGCCGTTACCGTCCCGCCGGGCCGAGCGGACGATCCAAAGGTCAGCGTCTTGCCGGCCGCGTCGATCGAATTGACCGTCAGAAGGGCTTTCCCCTGGGTGGCGTCCGACTGCGCGTCGAGCAAAATCGTGGCGTTCCCGTTCAGTTTGACCGCAGCGTTCAGCTTCGAGGTCGTGTTCTGCGTCACCTTGAGCGTGGCCCCTTCGTTGAGGTTGATCGTTCCCGCCGTCGTGTTGGCGGAAGTATCCACGCTCGTGAGCGTAACCGTTTTACCCTCCGCGGCGGTCAACGTCCCGGAAAGGGTCTTGAGCGTCGGGTTGAGCGTCGTGTTATCGGTCAGCGTGACTTTTGAGCCGGCATTAATATTAATGGACGGCTCCGCGCCTTCCGTAAACGTTCCGTAGGTGATCTTCCCGGAGAAATCCGCTCCCGAGTTGAAATTGGCGGTTCCTCTGGTCACGGTTAGGGACGTGCCCGTGGTCTTGCCCGCGAAATTCACCGTCCCGTTCGCCATGTCGATGGCTCCCGACTGGGTGGAGCCGGAGTTGAGCGTCAGCTTCGAGCCGCCGGTGATTTTCAGCGGGGCGGTGATGGAAACGCCGGAACTGGCGGTCAGCGTCTGGCTGCTCCCGATGGTCAGAACGCCCGTGCCGGTAATCGTGCCGGAAAGCCACGTGAGGCTTTTGTCGAGAGTCAAGTTGGAATTTCCCGCCGTGCTTAGGTTGGCGTTGATTTTCGCGTCTGTGTCCTGAACAAGAAAAGTGCCGCCGGCGTCGAGTGTGACGGTTGAAAGCGTCGTCTTGGCAGTGTCCGCGTAAAGGGAAATTCCCTGGGAAGCGTCCCAGAGACGCATGATGCCGCCGTTCTGGACTTCGATCCCATCCGTGAAAACGTGCGACAGAACGTGAAGCGCGCTGCCGTCTTTCGCGTTGAAAGTGAAATTCCCCTTGGCGATGATGAGCTTTTCAATGTTAAACGAGGAATTGTAGCCGGCATGGGTTTCCCCGCCACCGCCTTGAGAGTAGGTCGTGAGTGTCCCGCCCGTAACGTTTCCCTGAAAGCGCAGACGCTGGGCATTGCACGTGGTCGCTGCGGAGCCGGAAACCACGACGTTTGCGAAGACGCCCTGCCCCATCCCGCACGTCACCGCAGAGTAAATCGCGCCCAAAGGCACGGTCGTATCAGGGATCGTGCCATTTCCCGTCCCGGAAATCGTGATGGTTTTGGAGGAGTCCCCAAGGTTGGCGCTTGCCACCGAGTTCTGAAGTGTGCCGCCGCTTTCAACGATGATGGGCCAGGAGGTTACCGACCCGGACTGGACGGTCGTTCCTGACGCAACGATCGTCTCCGCATAATCCCTGGTCGCCGGAAACAGTATCAGCGCCAGAACGGGAAGGAAAATCCAAAAACGCTTATAAAACATACTCAACTCCGAATCAAAATAATCAACATTTTTTCATTTTCTTGTGTTTTATTATACACAGGTGTCATTTCTTCGCAGTAAAAAACCTGAAAAAAAATCGAAAAAAGTGAAAAAATCAGGGGAAAACCCGAGCCGTGTGTCCTCAGACTTTCCTTCTGCCCTATAATCCAGAGGAGGTGAAACCATGAGCAAACGAAATGTTCGGATCGCGTTTTGAAAGATTCGGAAGGTCGGCGTCCCTCCGAATCAATTCAGCGGGATCCAAACCGATTTCTCGGGCAATTCGGGATTTGAGTAAATTTCCACGCCATCGGCCAGAACGCGCAGGCCCACGCCGCGGTGGTACCGTTTGCCGTCGGAGTCCCACAAAATCGTGAGGTTCTTCCCGTGGTATGGCACGCGGTCGAGGCAGAAATACGGCACGCCGCGATCCACGAGCGGGAAGAGCGTCAGGCCGTTTTCCAGACTCGGGCGCAGACCGATCAGGCCGTTCACCACCACGTCGCAGAACGTCGAGTGATTGTAGTCTTTCCCGCGTTCGTAACCACCCTTTTGCGGCTTCCAGCCCCAGTCTTTCAGGCGCGTGCGGGCGATCCAGTCCCCCGTGAACGGGTTCAGGTTTTCGTCGATCCACGGCACGACTTTGCCATCTTCGTGCTTCCGCTGGTGGCTGTGCGCATAGATTTGGAGCGTCTCGGTGAACGCCTTCCGATGCTTTTCTGCCTGCGTCTGGTCACCGGCTTGCGCCTCCCGATTCACCAGATTCGCCAACGCGGTGAGCGTGACCGCCGTCGAGTACGGCCAGCTCGGCCCGTTCCACTGGCACTCGTGGCCCTCATACGAGATCACGAATTCCGGGTGCCGCTGCTCGGCGGTCGTCGGACCGAACGGCGCGTAAAAGCCTTTCGGGTCCATGAGCTGATCCCACGCCACGGCATATTCCGTGGGCGGGAGGTTTCCCTCATCGGCGTACCACGGCGTGAAACCGTGCTCCTCGCGCACATCACGCAGGGCAAGCGGCGCGTCGGCCGTTTCGACTCTCGGCGCCACTTTGTAGAACTGCGCGTCAGCATCCCAAAGGCGGGAATTCAGGAGTTTCTGGATCACGGCGGCTTTTTCAGCGTACTCTTTGGCGAGTTCCGCCCGGCCGGCGAGCGCGGCAATGCGGGAGATCGCGAGCGTTTCCATGTACATGTACGTGTTGATCGTCGCGCGGTAGCCGTGGCCTCCGATGGAGACTTCCATCCCGTCCCGGCCGTCGATCTGCCAGAACAGACCGTTCGGGTCCCGATTCGATTTTTCCCACGCCTCGTAATTCTGGATCAGGGCGTCGAGCAGACTCACGGCCAGCCGCGAGTCGCCGGTCACCAGGGCGTACTGCCAGACGGAATCGGCGATCCAGAACGAGTAGCTCCGGATCGCGCCGCCGCCGTAAAGCCAGAATCGGGCGTAATCGTCGAGGATCTGGCGGTTCTGGAGCCAGCGTCCCTCACGGAAATGGTGCCCCGCCGGGCAGGAAATGGCGTTTTCCTTTCCCGACCACGGGACTTTGGGGAGGAATTCCGTCACGACCCAGCCGTCGTTCGCGGTCATTTTGAGGGCCTTGCGGAACGTCCACCAGCGAAAATACCACGTGCGCTGGATCTCCTCGTCCGGGTAATCGAGCAGCGGAATGTTCTCCCGCATGAACTCCCAGGCCTTTTCGTTCGGGAAAGCCTGCCGGACGGTCTCTTCGTCATCCGCGTTGAACTGCTCGACGTAATGCCGAAACGCGTCGGGATCGAGCACGGCCTTCTCCTCCGCCTTGCAAACGGTGAGGAAGGAAAGGAACAGGAGCGCAAAAATAAAAGTGAGGTTTTTCATAAAAAATCCTTTGAGTGATATTTAACGCCGCCCCTGAAAGGGGAGGTGGCCCGAAGGGCCGGAGGGGTTCCGAAACTGGTGAAAATCCGTCCCGCTTCCGAAACCCCTCCACCGCTTCCGCGGTCCCCCTCCCCTTTCAGGGGAGGCTTCTTGCGTGTTTAAAACCCCAAATATTTTCCTTCGTGCGTCACCAGCCCGATTTGCTCCACGCCGCCGTTGCGGCCATTATACCACAGAAGCCAGCGGTCGGCTTTCTCGTCGTAGATCACGAACGGTTTGTAACACGCCGAGGCGTCCCATTTTCCTTCGTCCGGGCCGATGATCGGGTTGGCGGCGTTGCGGACCCAGCCCGTTTGACCGTCTTTCGAGCGGGCAATGCCGATGCGGGCGAGGTGCTCGTTTTCGAAGCCGATGTAGAACATCAGGTACTCGCCCTCCCACGGGAAGACCTGGCAGGCGGTGACTTTATGCTGCTCCCACGCAGTGTTCGGGTCGGCGGCGAAAACCGGGTTTCCCGCGCGTTTCGTCCAGCGGATCCCGTCCGGGCTGGTGGCGTAACCGATCGCGTTCGGCTCGTACTGCTCACCGCCGGAGTACCACATCTGGAAGAGTTTCGCCTCCTCGTTCCAGAGCACGTGCGGGCACATCACCGCGACCTTTTCCCACGGCTCTTCCGCGACCATGACCGGGTCTTTCTGCACACGCGTCCAGTGGATCCCGTCGGGGCTTTCCGCCATGCCGATGCGGGACTCATTCTGAGTCTGGCCGGTGTACCACATGAAATATTTCTCGCCTTTCTTCACGACGGACGCCCGATTCAGGCGGATCTCCCAGCCGCAGGAGGGGTCGGGGGCGAGCACGATCAGCGGCTCGGACCAGTGTGCGCCGTCCCGGGATTCGGTGTAGCCGATGGACGCTTTGGTCCGCCAGGAAAACCACATTTTGTACAGATCGCCATCTTTCAGGAGGGTGACGTCGAAGCAGACGCCCAGATCGCCGCCCAGCACGGGGTTTTCCGGGTACTTGACCCACCCGCCGTTCGTCCCGGCCTGAACGACCGCCGCGGCAAACACAAAAACGAAAACCAAAACAAAGGAAAGGAAGAATTGTTTCATGGGATTCAATGGGGGGTTAAAGGAACGAATAATCATTTTTTCCTGTATCGGCACGGGGGATTGCTCGGGCAGACCCATTTAAATTCGACATGCAGACCGTCGTGAACCTCGACGAGATCCATCATTCGGCCGCAAATCGGGCAGTACTCCACGTTCAGCGGGAGCGGCTCGCCCTTTTCGCGTTTTTCCTGGCAGCTCACGCAGTACTTCGCGTCTGGAACGTACTCCAACCGTTCGCGGGGAATCACATTTCTGCACCCGAGGCACCGGCGTTCATCCTGGTCCGAGAAATCGTCCGTCACGACCGAAATTTTGAGCCGCGTCCCCCCACATTCCGGGCAGACGTAGCGGTCCGTCAGACTGTGGAAGAGCTCGTAAACCAGCTCGTCGTCGATTTTGTGGGTCGGCTTGAAAACCCGGTATTTTACGAGCCAGTCGAAGATCCCGTTCAGGTCCAGAAGCGTTTCCCAGCCGCACTGGGTACATTCGATTTTGCGGTATTCAGCGGATTCCGTGTGCATTTTGGCCCCTCCTTTCCTTAATATACAGAAAATCCCGGGGCCGTCAAGCGGGGGGGCTTTTCGATTCGGAGGGCCGGCGTCCCGCCGGTCAAGTTAATTGCTTTACGCTTTTCCCTCTTCATACATTATTAACTTGACCGGCGGGACACCGGCCCTCCGAATCTTAATGACGCTGGAAACGTCGTCCCCGCAAAAACTTAATTACTTGACAGACTCCCGGTTTTATGTTATACTATACCCCGGAGGTTTGAAAATGTACGGTCTGGTGGACTGCAACTCGTTTTTTGCGTCATGTGAGAAGGTTTTCGTGCCGCGTTTGTGGGATCGGCCCGTCGTCGTGCTCTCGAATAATGACGGCTGCATCGTCGCACGCTCGCAGGAAGCCAAAGACCTCGGGATCAAAATGGGGGAGCCGTATTTTCAGGTCCGGCGCAAGTGCGAGGAGCTTGGAATTGCCGTCTTTTCCGCCAATTTTCCTCTTTACGCCAATCTGAGCCACCGCGTGATGCAGACCCTGCGCACGTTCTGCCCCGAACTCGAGGTTTACTCCATCGACGAAGCGTTTCTCAATCTGACCGGCGTAGCCGACGCGGAGACCGAGGCGTTTCAGCGCCGCGTCATTGAAACGGTCAAGCAGTGGACCGGGATCCCCGTCTCGTTTGGAGTTGGCCCGACCAAGACGCTCGCCAAGATCGCGACGCACGTCGCAAAGGTCCGCCGGATCGGCTGCTTCACACTGAACGATTCCGGGACCCTGCGCGAAGTTTTGAAGGAAATTCCCGTCGAGGAAGTCTGGGGCGTGGGCCGGCGGCTGGCCAAAACCTTCCGTACGCGCGGAGTCCGCACCGCCTGGGACCTTTACAATCAGAACCCGATCCAGATCCGCCACGATTTTTCCATCTGCCAGGAGCGCACGGTCCGTGAACTGCGCGGCGAGCCGTGCCTCGAGCTGGAGGATTTCGCGCCGCCGAAGTACTCGATCCAGTACTCGCGGTCCTTTGGAACGGTCCTGACCTCCCTCGACGCGCTGACGCATCCTGTTTCGACCTTCTGCGAGACGGCGATGGAACGTCTGCGCAAGTTCCACCTCTACACCGGGGCGGTCTGGCTTTCGTTTTACGGCTTTACCTCCGGGGCCGAGATCAACTCACGGGTCCCGTACTCGGACGGCGTGACGATCCCGCTGGAGGGGAGCACCGACGACTCGCTGACGGTCCTGCCGCGGGTCCTGGAGGGGATGAAGAGGATTTTCCGCGAAGACGTGAACTACCAGAAAGCCAGCGTGACCCTTTTGGCCGTCACACCGGAACCCGAGCCGGGCAGGTACCGCGTTTTCCTGTCGCTGGAAGAACAGGCAGCCGATGACAAAAAGGCAAAGATCCACCGGGACCTGATGAGTACGCTCGACGCACTGCATCGTGAGCTGGGCCGTACGTCGGTCGTTTTCGCGTCAGAGGGCCTCAAAAACGAGCAGGAATGGCGCAGCCGCCACAAGCTGCGCTCTCCGGGTTACACGACCGACTGGGAAGAGATCCCCGAGGTGAAGTAATTTCATTCGTTTGAATTGTCATAACAATCAACACCTCTATTGTTCTTAATTTTTCTATTTTTAAAAATATTATTTACTTTTCAATAAAAGATTCCGATACATTGCTATAATTACTGTCTTTAAATCATTTGTTCTTTGTATTATCAATCAAATGAACCAAAAAACATATTTAATCCTTCACGGAAATAATTTCGACAGCAATCGAGGCTGTCAGGCACTTCGTATAAGTACTGAAATCATTTTTGATCGGTATCTTCCGAATCAACCACGAATTCACGCCAATATTTTCAAAAATGCGCACCCACAATTTCTGAAAAGCCCTGCAGGAAAGGAAGAACAAATTTTTGAAATTCACAAGGAACGTAATCTGTGGTTCTACTTGTGGGGCATTAATATTGTGGGTTGTCGTTTGTGGCATCTGGAGGCCCCGATGAAAGTTACTCAGCGTATAAAGAAAATGCAAAAGGAAGGAAACAGTGGCGCCCTGATTGCACTGGGAGGTGATAATTGGTCTTTTGATTACGGCAATATGGCATTGCACTTATTCACAGCTCCTTTTTTTTCAGCAGTCCGCCGTCGGTTTCCAACCGTCATTTGGGGCGGATCCATCGGACCGTTTTCCTCCAGGCCGGCTTATGAAAGAAAAATGGCACGGCTTCTCTCGCAGATAGATTTAATTACCTCCAGGGAACAATTAACGACCGAGTACCTATATAAACTTGGATGTGGGGAAAATGTTCGAGAAATCGCAGATCCTGCGTTTCTTCTTCCGGTCAACAAGCCGAAGAATCTTCCTGAAAAACTGGAACGTTTACTGGAAGAAGGAGCAGTAGGAATTAATCTCGCTCCGCTTTTTGCACGCTATGTCCATAAAACCCAGAAAAAATGGCTTGACGAAGTGCTGGCTTCATTCGTACATTTTGTAGAGCATTGCGATTATAAAGTCATTATGGTTCCACATGTGATGATGGAACCCGAGGTTTTCCCCAATAATAACGATTTTTTGTTCATGAAAAAAATCTTTGAGGCTCTTCCGGCCAAAATTAAGGAAAGGGTTTTCCTGTATGATTCGCGAAATGACGATTGTACCAATATAAAATGGGTCATTTCCCGAACCATCGCCTTCGCAGGGTGCCGGACCCACGCTACGATTGCCGCCCTTTCCACGGGAGTTCCCGTCTTTTGCATCGGGTACAGCGTAAAATCCCGGGGGATCAACCTTGATCTCTTCGGGCACGAACAATGGGTCGAGCATTTCTCGAAGCTCGGAGGCCAGGAATTTTCGCGGCGATTCCTGCAACTGATCGATTCTTCCTCTGAAGTCAAAGCCCAGCTTGATCTGGTTCTTCCCGCATACAAAGCAAAAGCGCTGAAGGGCGGTGAATATTTATTGGAACTGTTTCAGAAAAGGGGCCTTAAATGAATAACGTCGTGGAAAAAGTCCTTCCGTTTGACTATTGCTGCGGCTGCGGGGTTTGCAGCGCGGTTTGTCCGCACGGCTGCTTCGAAATGAAACTCGGCGAAAACGGCGAGTACCGCCCGGTCTCCCAGGATTCTTCCAAATGCACGTCCTGCGGCCTTTGCCTTCAGGTCTGCCCCTACTCCGGAGAAGTTCCTGAAAACGAGGAAACGCTGGGACTTCAACTGTTTCCTGAGGGCAAAAAGGAACATTCCGACAATCTGGGGCAGTGGGACGAAACCTTTTGCGGCGCCACAAACGATGAAGAGCACCGTCTGAAAGCGCCTTCCGGAGGTCTGGCAACGTCCCTGCTTTGCGCCCTTTTAGACTCCCACAAAATCGACGGGGCGATTGTCGCGAAACCCTCGCTCGAATCCCCGTGGTTCCAGCCGACGATTGCGTACACGCCGGAAGAAATCCGCCAGACGACCGGCTCCGTTTACCACGTAATGACTTTCGGTCCGGTACTGCGGGAAATTCTTCAGGGCCCTGAAAAACGCTACGCCATCGTCGCGCTGCCTTGCGTCGTGAAGGCACTCCGTCTGGCGCAAAAAAAACTTCCGCGGCTGAAAGATCGGCTTCCTTACATCTTCAGCCTCACCTGCGGCGGGTGCAACTGCCTGCACGTCGCGGATCTTCTTTGCGTCATGCTTCGTTCCCGGAAACTGGGCTTGAAGTACCGAAGCAAAACCAATTCAACGAAGTCTCCGGATTTTCGAGTCACGACGTTCTCCCAGCAGGACGAGCGTCAGGTTCGCATGCTCGGTCTGTTTGGTTTTTTATGGATCAACCACGTTGGCCAGTTGAAGACCTGCGGAATGTGCGACGACCTGTTCGGGATGCTGGCAGACGCGACGTTCATGGACGCCTGGCTCGAAGATTATTTCCTGGAGCCGCGGGGGACGAATCTGCTCATCACGCGGAATCCCGAAATTACGGAACTCTTGAAGTCCGAGATCGCCCGAGGGGCGGTTTCTGCGGATACGATCAGTTCCGAACTGGTTCTGAAAAGCCAGGAAGTGGCCATGAATGAACGGGCTTATCTTTCCTCCCTGCGTTACGACTACGAAAAAACGCATCGTCCTGATGGGTCGATCATGCCCTGCAAGCGGGACCTAATTACCCGGCGCACGCTGACGAAGGAGGAAAAAAAGGAAGCCGTTCGTCGACTTCGTTTCCATGAGCAAACCCGAAAATACCTCGCCAAAATGTCCCGGTACCACTCGAATCCGGACCATTTTTACCCCCGTATTTACGTTTACCGAGTATTCTGGAAAGTCCTCTGTTCCCTGATCCGGAACGGGCTTCTGGAAAAAACCTTGCATTCCCTAAAATTTGCGAAAGACAAGAGGAATAAATGAACGAATACCCTGATTCTCTGATTGCTCCTTTAAGGGACAAAGACTGGCTGACCACTTCTGTTGCGGAAGTGACTGGCGTGGAACTGAAAGTCGTCCAGGATCGGCTTGCAGACGAGTATTTGCATAATCCGTACGCGATCCCCAAGGCTTTTTACGCGCAGAATCTCACTCCGCACGTCTATAATGAAGGGATGATCCGTTTTTACGAAGATACGGATTCGTTCATTTACGGAATCATCGCGTGGAACAGTACTTCGGTGAAATGTCGGATGAGGGAATGGATTTTGGACTTTCTCCACCGGAATGGTCTGACGTCCGGGAAAATCCTCCTCTGCGGCGATGGGATCGGGTGCGACAGTTTCTACTTCGCGCAGCAGGGATTTGAGATCACGTCATTTGAAGTTTCCAAATTTGGCGTTGCTTTTGCTGAAAAGATGTTCCGTGAATACGGAATCCAGGTTAAAATTTCAGGTTCACTGGAGGATCTGCCCGAAGAATCATTCGACGCGATACTCTGTCTGGACGTTCTGGAACACTTGCCCGACCCTGTCGCTGCGGTCTGTCAGTCTTCCAAACTGTTACGTCCCGGAGGTTTTTTCATCCATAGTTCACCTTTCTATCTGGTGGGTCCCCAGTGGCCTACGCATCTGGATTCCAACCGTAAATTCGCTGGCCGTATCCGGATTTTCGAGAAGAACGCCGGCTTGAAGATGGTCGATGGACGTTTCCTCCAAAACCCGATCGTGTTTCAGAAAAATGGGGGCGTCCCAGCACAAAAACTTTCCTGGACCAAAAGATTTTTGCTCTGGTACGGAAGTAACTGGCTCGCTATCTTTGGCAAATTCCCGAAAATCATGCCATTTTTAGTTCAAAAAGTCTTCCGCAAAGACCAGCAATTACTGGACCTGATGCCTGAAAAAGAGAATTGAGTGGTTTCAAAAACGAGCAGGAATGGCGCAGCCGCCACAAGCTGCGCTCTCCGGGTTACACGACCGACTGGGAAGAGATCCCCGAGGTGAAGTAATTTCCACTTGATTTTCGATGATTCTTTTTTTCATAAGAAAGTTTTTCTTTTTTGTGAACTCACCCGAACTTTTACTTCTAAATTCCTGATTCTGTTTCCTCCTCCCCCCCTTGATAAAAATTTTCTCTTGACTAAAATTAAAAAAAGCGAACTACGAACCTTTGAACGATTTTATGTTTTGAAAGTATTTTCACGTTTTTTCCATCATGAAACCCAATTTACTTATTCGCGCTTCCGCGGGGTCGGGGAAGACGCGCCAGCTCAGTCTGCGTTATCTCGGCCTTTTACTCGGTGGAGCGAAGATTTCGACGATCCTGGCGTCCACATTTACCCGCAAGGCGACGGGCGAGATTTTGAACCGGATCCTTTTGACGGCGGCACAGGCCTGCCAGGATGAAGGACTGCTCACAGAGCTTTCTCAAATGGTTGGTCATACGGTCTCGCCCAACGAGATGAAGGCCGTATTATGCCGTCTCGTAAGAGGGTTAAACCAAATCCGCGCCTGCTCGCTCAACAGTTTCTTCAATCGTATCGCACTTTGCTTCCCGTACGAAATGGGGATCAAGCCCGGCTGGAGGATCCTTGATGATGTTGAGGACGCGCATCTGCGTTGGGACGCAATCCAGAAAACCCTCAAAGAAAATGAGGAAAACACGCCGACACTCATCCGCCAACTGTTTAAAGGGGAGTCGGTCAACCTGATCGCGGATGATATTTACAGGAAAATGGAGAAACTTCTCTCCCTGGAACACGAGGCCGGGCCGGAAGCGTGGGATGCTATTCAGTCTTTACCTTTGTTTGGAAGATTGACTGAGGCGGAAATCATCGAGATTCAGAATACTTTGCTGAACGAACTGAATCTGAATGCCGGGAAAAAGCAATTAGAGAAGATGATCGAAAAAATCAGTGCCAAACTTCGGGTCAACGACTGGTATGGTCTGATGAAGGAAACGATCATTCAGGCCGCATTTCAGGCACCTCCCGGAAATCCAGTCACTTACTATGGAAAACCGCTTCCTGGGGCATTGGATGACGCGATGCGCAAGATTGCGTGTAATGCCGCGACGGCCTATATTCAGCTTATGCAGGAGCAGACCCGATCGGTCCATACGCTGATCGACGGTTTCACGAGAAATTACGACTTGGGGAAGATCACGGCAAACGGCCTTCTGTTCGACGACGTGACACAATATGTCGCCGAGTTTCTGAACGATCGAGGCGGGGACCTCCAACAGATTTTCTGGCGGATGAATTCTCCAATCGAGCACTTGCTTTTGGACGAGTTTCAGGACACTTCTCTCGACCAGTGGAAAATCTTTCGGCCCTTTGGCGACCATTGTACGTCAGGGAAGGGCAGGTCTTTTTTCTGCGTCGGCGACGTGAAGCAGGCGATCTACCGCTGGCGAAACGGCCGTGCGGAAGTTTTCGAATCCATCGAAAGTACTTTTCCCGGGATCGAACAGGAAAGCAGTAATACGAGCTGGCGCAGCGCTCCGCCGATTCTGGATTGCGTGAACCGGTTTTTTCTCGACCCGGTAAAGAATCCTGAAATTCCCCCGGAGGAGTTTTGCGCTCCGCTCCAGTCGGAGCTTGGTCCTGAAGCCAAAATGGTGCCGGTTCGTGATCTTTTGAATGATTTGGCTCGTGAGGCGTGGAATGAGTGGAAATTCCAGAAACACACCGCTTCCCCCAAGTCCGCCAAATATCCCGGCTACTGGGAATTATGTACGATGCCAAAATGGGTGAATTCGGATGGTTCCGAAGGTCAAGAGATGAGTTCCGATCCCGTTTTCTCTGAAAGCGGGGATGATTCAGAGGGACCCGAAGATGCGTTTCGTCCAAGCCGGGAAGACGTTCAGCTTCGTTGGGTCGCTGAGCGGATCGCGGAGATATACCATCAGGGAAAAGGTCTTCATCGAATTGGCGTTCTGTTTCGGACGAACAAACGAATTTCCAAAGTCGCACGGTTTTTGCGTGAGCTTGGCATCGCGGTGAGCGAAGAAGGAAAGAACCCGCTGACCAACTCCAACTCGGTCTGTCTGACGCTGTCGCTTCTGAATCTGATGGATTTCCCGGACGACTCGGCAGCGTGGTTCCACGTAGGAAACTCGATTTTAAGCCGGCTTTTCCCTGCGCTTAAATGGCAGGACGAAAAGCAGATGGATCCGGAGGAACGCCAAATGTCACGTATGGAGCGGACCCGGTGTCTCGCGTCACTGCGGGAACGGCTTCAGGCGTTTGGGATATCGCAGTTTCTGGAAGAAGTCGCCCAGTTCCTTATGGAATATTGTACGAAAGAGGAAGCCCGGCGGCTCAAGCAGTTGATGAATCTGGCGGCGGCTTACCAGCAGACTTCCAAACTGGAGCGTGTTTCCGATTTTGTAACGTTCATCAAAGACTGCAAACTGGAAGACCCTTCCGCCGCTTCCGTCGTTTTAATGTCGATCCACGGTTCTAAAGGGCTTCAGTTTGATGTGGTGGTTCTTCCCGAGCTCCTGTTTCCTATGGCTGGGAAAACGCCGAAATTTGTGCCGGGATACGAAAATGATGACGTACTGAAAGACGTTACGTTCATCACTCCTGTTCCGGATAAAAAAGTGCGCGATGTGCTTTTCCCACCGACGTCCCCAGTTCGGCGTGCGACGGATTTGAACGAGCGTGAACGGATCAGTGAGTCTTGGTCGCTTCTTTATGTTGCCATGACGAGAGCGATTTACGCGATGTACCTCTTCATCCCGCCGGTGCAGAAGAATCAGAAACCTCCATTTGCCCACGTGAGTGATGTACTGCGGACGGCTCTTTCCGGTGCGTTCTCGGCGGACGAAAAAATCCGGCTCGCGTTTGGTGGAGATCCGAAATGGTACGAAAAAACGCCCCAAGCCCTCCGGTTCGCAGAGAAACAAAACGAGGAAAACACGAAAATCCCGGTGGATCCCACAAAGGAATCCGAGGCGGTAGAGTCGCAGATAATCGAGCCGATCCGCTTCCTTCCAAACCCCAATTCAACCCGTGATCTGACTCGCCGGGCTCCCTCCAATATTGAGGACCGCCGCTTCGTGGATTTGAGCCGCAAGCTGGATTTTAGCCAGCAGAACACCGTCAACGGAACGATTCTGCACGGGTGGTACGAAAAAATAGCGTGGATGGAAAACAGTCTTCCATCGGATGACGAGCTGATTGCCTTCGCGCGTCCGTTCGGCCTGAATAAAGACCGCCTGGAACGGCTCCTGAAGAGTTTTCACAACTCGCTCAAGTCTCCGAGGGTGGATCGGGCTCTGCACTGGACCACGTACATTCCGATGCTTCGAGAGAAGGTTTTGCGAGCGGGGATCCTGCCGCCGGAACTGGTTCCGATGAACGTCTTCCGCAAGTGTCCCAATGACCCGAACGAGATACGGTGGGAAGTGTACCGGGAAAAAGAACTGGCGATTCGCACCGAGACGGAGCTTCTGCTTGGAACGCTCGACCGACTGATTCTGCTGAGAAACGATGCGCGGGTTTTCTGGGCCGACTGTGTGGACTATAAAACAACACGGAAAATCAGCAGCTCGGAAATTCTGGAAGAGAAAATTCGTTCTCACAGTTTACAGATGCGGGATTACCGGAAAATGCTTCAGCTTCACTACCAGATTGACGACACACAAATTTCCACGCACCTTATTTTCTCGATGCTCGGAATCGTGCGGGAAGTGCTCGGAAGAAATGAATAACGAATAACGGGTCAAGTGCAAGCGAAAAGTAGACAGCTGAGTGCAAGCGAAAAGTAGACACCCG
>SAMEA3663299__coassemble_223_pt1 | contig 31243 bp, 14 predicted proteins | sample SAMEA3663299__metabat2_low_PE_003 | metagenome-assembled genome bin SAMEA3663299 (sample SAMEA3663299) | pig gut metagenome | biome: pig gut; feature: pig-associated habitat; material: faeces | place: China | collected 2013 | reverse complement strand
CGTTTCGGTCTCAGAAGCCAGTTGGAAATTGGTCGATTTTACTTGTAAATAATGTTTTTGCGCAACGGCGGGGGAGTTCCCGAGCCAGGCGGTGACGTCCTGGAGTGGGTACTTTTCCGCCAGTTCCGTTTCGCAAGTCGAGCGCATATTCTGGAAGAACTTTTCCCACGCGGGGATGCCAGCCCGGTCGAGCGCTCGTTGAAACTTCTTCCGGAGGGACTTGAATTTCACGTCTCCGAAAATCAGGGCCGGGGAGCCTTCGGGGAGGCTCTCGAAATAGTCCATGAATGCCTGACGCACTTCCGGGAACAGCGGAACCGCCCGGGTCGTGAAGTTTCCGGCGGCCTGCTGGTGCTTGTTCGTCTTTTTAGGCATTTTAACATAGAATCGATTGCTCGTCAAGTCCACGTCTTTCCACTCCATGAAACGCAGTTCCGAGGGGATGCGCAAGCCACACAAAAAGCGTGGGGGCCTCGCGTAAAATCTGGTATGTTCGATATACCGGAACCGACAGATTCTTTAATTCATGTGGATAATTTTAACCGAGTGGTTTGGGACGATGCGGCGAACGGTGCTGTCACTCCAGATAATGCGTTACTTGTTACCAGTACCTTAAATGCTTCGCGTCCGACGGGCACATCCATGATTACTCCAGGCGCTGTTGTGGGTACGTTGATTAATGCTGGTGTTGGATACGCAACTGCCGGAGCGGTAGGTAAAGCTCTTGGAGCTATGAACCTTATTTCTCCGGCAGGTCAGCAAACGTTACGTAATATAGGAATGTGGGGCGGTATGATTAATGGTATCGGAAACGCGATACTGCACTAGATACGCAACGCAGACGGACTAACACCCCAAGGCCATACGGACTTGGGGTTTTGTTTATTTTGTGCAGGAGGCTGCTGTGGGGTCTGCTGCTGCGGGGTCTGCTGCTGAGTAGACTGCATCATCTGTTTGAAATTCTGGTACCCAGTACCAATCATTCTTGGATTGAATGTCGGTTTCTGCTGAGTGGGGGCTTGTTGTGGCGCGGTTGGTTGGGTCATCTGTTTGAAATTCTGGTACCCAGTACCGATCATTCTTGGATTGAATGTCGGTTTCTGCGGAGCCTGTTGTGGAGCAGGCCGCTGGTTTGCTGGGGCCGTGACCTTCTTCAGATTCGTATAACCCGTCCCTGCCGCTTGAAGATTAGGCAGGAATTCGGCTGTTTTTGGTTTTTGAGGACCGAATGTTGTGGCATTTGTGCCAGCACCCGGATTTGGTTGGGTGGTTGCCGGAGGTGTAACACCTGCTGATGGTTTAGATGTCCCTGCCGGATTTTTCATCGCGTCTTGACGAATCTTGCCTTGATTCGCGACAGTCTGAGAAGATGTGAAGTATGTTGTTCCGTTACCATTTGTTATGTAGCGATCACCGGGACCTATCGACATCTGCCATGACTGATTGGGGTCTAATCCGAAATCTTCAGGATTGTCCATAGCCTCGTAGGATACATTACCGGGGACTTTTGAATTGTCAATGATGTCGCCCGGCCCTCCATGATAAGCTCCCGGTGCGTTTATCTCTTGTGCTGTTGGCGGTCGATAAGTATTTTGATTAGGTGTATTGGTCTGATTATTACCCATTCCTAACCAGCCGTTTATTGTATTGGCAAAGTTATTGATCGGATCCCAGCCTTCCCATCCATTCTGTCGAGCCATGCCGTAACCGAGACCAGCGAGTCCGGTTAAGCCTAGTAAGCCAAGTCCCCATTTACTTCCGCCACCTAAACCGCCGAGAAGGGCAAGCGGAGCGCCTGCGGCTAATGCCGGTAGCATGTAGTTCCACATGGACGGGTTCTGTTGAGATCCGCCGGCTTGTGCGCCGTTTGGTTGTGTTGCAGGTGCTTGTCCGGAAGGTGACTGTGTTTGCTGTGGTTGCCCCTGTTGCGGAGCTGTTCCGTTCATATATTTTTGCACTTCCTCTACGGGAGCATTGCCTATCTGGTCTTTGGTTGCAGCGAATCCAGTATAATGTCCAATTCTGCTTATTGTTCCACGCAACCCTTTACCATTATCTATGTTGTTTTGTACTCCATCTTTGATTTGTGATACTACTTGTTTTGCGAACGGATTTTGTTCAAGCACTGTACTTAATGCAGAGCGTTTTCCTTGTAGTGCCAGTTGTTGATCCTGTGCTGCATAAGTTAATAGGTTGCTGTATTTTTGCGGATTTGCTAATGCCTGTGCAAATAAACCATTAATATTTTGAGCTGCCCCGGAAGTAGCATATTCTTGTTGTACTTCAGGCGGTAGCGTTCCTAGTAATGCCTGAAAAGCTTCCTCGTTAGACCAACCTTCGTTGTCTTCTGTAAAATACTGGGCTCCTGTTTTTCCTCCTAATCCCCACCATGACCTGGCATCTGTTAATTCTGCCGATTTAATAGTTGGTATCATGCGTTGGTATCGATTGTACTGGTTTAGTTGCTGTAGATAGGTAGCCATATTATTTTCCTATGGATAATACAGGGTGTACGTTTAATAGTAATAGTTTACAAGAAAAGAAAAAAGTTTCCAATAAAAATTCGTGTTGGTTGTGTAATCAAAATCCAACACGAAGCGTTTATGGTTAATTGAAATATGGTTAAATACGAGCGTGAAATAATTTTAATAAGAGCGTGAGGATCGTGAATGGTAATGTGCTGTTTATTATAATAATGATAAGGCTTACTGGTAGTAGTAGATCTAGTGCCTTAAATAGTGTAGTATCTTCTGAAACACCTTGGCTTATATAAAATAAGCCTATATAGAATAAGATTCCCAGTACTCCTGTCAATATTAGCATTCTTGGGCACCATTTATAACAGAATCGGGAAATAGGTCCTTGGTTTAAAATAATATTTTCGTTTATTTCTTGAGTTTCTTTACTTGCGTCTTTTAAAATAAACGTATGTAATAATTTTAATAATCCAGACAATGTCAGTAGTCCAAGGGATATGCCGGCAAGGACTGCTCCACAAGCAGCGGATAAGCCTGCAATAGTGGAGAACGGTATAAGCTCACCTAGAATAAAAGTGGCGCTAAAAAGAAATCCCTGCGCTATTAATATTCTTCGTGTCCATCTATAACAATGAGTATAAAAGTGTCTTTTTATTTCTTGTTTTTCCATGATTAATTCCTCCTTATCTTTATTTTATATTGATAGAACTTAATTTCAAGGGGAGGGTGAAACAATTTCAAAATATTTTTTTTGTTTTGTGGTCCTTTTCAGAAATCACTTTCCGAGGCATTTGCGGTCTTCTCTGGCAATTATTATAATAAATCCACCGTTGTGAATAGTGGGCATAATAACTCTTTGTGGTTACTAAAATGAACAATTTTATTGACGATCGTTTTATAAAAACCGCTGGCGATGCGAAAATCTCGTGGATCCTTCCAAGCATAGGGCTTGCCATGGGGCTGGGGAATCATATTATTCAGCGCAGGGATCTTGACCCGGAAGACCGGAATTATCATCTTCTGCGCTCCACCCTGCTTGGCGGCATGGCGGGCACTGGCGCTGAGCTGATGCGTTATGGCGCCCTCAATATGGCGGGCCGTGTTGGAAGTAATGAGTCCAGTAATGAAAAGTAATGAGCGGCGGGGGATTTGGCCATATTTGGGGGAAGTGCGTTTGGTGTCCTTTTTTACGATGTCTAGTCCAGTGGTGGTGGAGTAATGAGAGTAATGACTGTAATGTCCATTATTTTCCCTATACCCTAATATAATATACCCTAATTTTTTATAGTAAACCTCTAAAAACACTCATTACTTTTCATTACAAAATGGTTTTATATCGTAAATTACGATACCTATGGTAATGGCTCAATTTGAAAAACACTCATTACTTTTGCCCTTTTACTCATTACTTTTACCCGCTGGCGCCCCCACTGCTGGTGTCACGACCACCCCCGGCTGGGTCCTCCGACCAGCTTTGAAAAATGAACTAAATCTCTCTGACTCTACCGTCAACAGAAATTTTGCTTGTATCTATAAAAATTCATCGATTGGCTGGATTCAACGGTCCACTGTGGTCATGTGGATGATAAAGAGAAGGGGGTTCTGAAATGGAACACCCTTGGCGGTGAGCAGGACGTGACCGTCATAAACGAATCCGGGCTTTACTCGCTTCTTCTTTCCTTTGAAAATGCCGAGCACTATCGTCAAAATCACTGGCTCTGAAAGAAGAGCTGGAACACCTCGAAAAAACCGACCGATTAAGATGGTAAGCTGACTGAACGAATCGTTCAGTCAGGTCAGAGGAAAGACTCATATCAGCCCGGCAAACTGTGCCTCGTATGAATATTGATTGATTTCTTGCAATGTCCAACCAAGTCTATGCGTTGAATTTACTCATTCCTTTAAACCTCAAATATACAAAGAACAGAGGGTGGGCTGGCTTGCTCCATAATAGTTCGGGGAGGATGTTCCGCTTCCTGGTCTGGAGTCGGGAAATCCGACATTAGCAATGGTCCAATAACATCAAAAGTCGTAAAACGCGACCTTTGGCCGGGAGTAACCCGGAAGAACTGTCAATCCAAAGGGAAAACTCAGGGGCAAAATGACCTCGAGTGCTGACTCGTCAAATTGACGGGTTAGGTCCTGATTGAACAGGAAATCACGAATTGGCTATTTCCCCGAGGTAAAGCTGCCCCGGCGTTTCACCGGGTCAGGTCAGAACTTCTCTTGGCAATAAACGAGAATACCGTCGTGTTTTGCACGGTATTGAACCTCGAATTCTCATTCAGGAAGTGAAACAGAGAATAAACTCAATAACGAAACGTTATCGGGTTTAAGATAACAGGTCTGAACCTTTATGGAGTGAGCGCTCCGATTTTCTGCCGCCGAAAAAAATGGTTGGATGTACTAAATGCCGGCTATTGGGGAGTTCGACATGACGGTCCAGTAAGGCTCCTCAGAATTATTTTTCTAAAATCCTGAATCTTTACAAAATCTTTACAAAACCTTTAAATTCTCTTTACATTCATCCTGTATACTGTTTTATGTAAGGTGAGGGCAAGGGCTCCACCGAAATCGATTCCTCAATTCCAATAAGGAGAACACTCATGAAAAAGATCGCCCTTTCCATCGTTGCTCTGGCCGCTGTCGCTTTGTTCTGTGCTTCCAACGCCATGGCTTTTGATTACGAGCGGACCGATTATGAGCCGACTCTGTACCGTGCCGCCAAAAGAGGCGATATGGCAAAAGTCCAACAGCTTGTCGCTCAAGGGGCTAACGTGAACGAGCGGACCGACGACGATGAAACCCCACTTCACGGAGCCGCTGACAGAGGTCGGGTCGAAGTTGCGAAATTCCTGATCGAAAAAGGCGCGGATGTGAACGCCGAAGATGAAGACCAGAGCACGCCGATTTTTGAGGCCTGCGACGGATTCAGCCTTGAAATGGTCCAGCTCCTGGTCGAGAACGGCGCGAACATCAACGCCACGAACGACGATGAAGAAACGCCCCTCCACATCGCCGCCGAAGACGGAACCCTTGAAATCGTGAAGTACCTCGTCGAAAAGGGCGCTAACGTCAACGCGGTGAACGAAGACGGCCGCACCCCTGCTGAAGAAGCCGCCCGCGAAGGACGCACCGAGATCGCCGAATTCCTCCGCAGCTGCAAGTGAATAAATTCCCGGAGTACGGCCTGAAGGGTTTCCAGATGGCCGTACTCTGTTTAAAAGATAGTTATTCCAGAAGAGTTAAGTTCATTCCAAGCCACGTTTACTCTGATACTTTAGTGAATAATAACATAACGATTCGTAACGGCATTGGAAATCTGGATTAGACGACAATTAGTACATCTGATTCCATTCCAATTTTTCTACAGAAGTTCCTTCAAAAGATTCTGTATGATTTATTAAATAAAACTGTGTCACTCTTTGCAAGTTTATCTTCGATCTGAATTGAAAAGATTATCGGAATATAGCTCAAGTAAAGTTAATTACGAGGGAGAGTTAATGAATAAAATTTCTATAATGGGCCCTGGAGAATTTTTTAATTTTTTTGTGGAGGCCTATTGAAATTTATTAATAATATGCTATAATAAAAAATGTCAGATAAACATACAAAAATATCGGACAATATTCAAGAATATTAGTTAAAACGAATCGGTTTATTGCGAACAACTACCCGGTTTGCAGGTGTGTGTGAGATCGATTTGTCAGGGCAAAGCATTCCGTGTTTTTTTGGTATATACTCACATTTTTGATGTTATATATCTATAGTTGATATGAGAGTGCTGGTCCTGTTTGTTGTTCACATCCCTGTAGTTAGGGCGTAATAAGCAACATCAGTTTCCAGTGTTCCTGTTTTCTATTTCTTGAGTTTAATATTTTTTCTGACACTTAAAAAAATCTTTGGCCTAGTGTAACACACCTGCGTTCATTAATTACAGATACATTATTATAACAGTTTTAATCACTCATTTACAATCAGAAAGGTTTTTTATGAAACGACTATTGGACTGGTATTGGAATTTTGGTATTCAGCGAAGCGGCGACCACCAAATCAACATAGGAAATTGGTTGTTTCCGTTGATGAACATTGCTCAAAGACATGAAGCCGCAGTTTCTGCGCTTCAAGCCCATTCCGCAATTGGAATTTGGGGTCCCTCTCAATCTGGAAAATCCATTTTGCTTTCCCGCTATTTGGATGGTGAGGATCCACAGGGAATTGATTCCGCTCTTTCCTGGGATGGAGGAACTCCTTGTCGTTTTTCACAAACGCCCCAGACTCCCCTTGAAACTCTGTGCCTAAATCCACGCACAGAAGGTGTTGACGCTTCGGGAGTTGTCGCTCGATACGTAGCTCAAGATAAGATTGAAGATCCGGTATTTCCCGTCCACTTAAGTCTTTCACTTCCTTTTCAGTGGATTTATGCTTTTGCAATTGGATATATGGAACTTTGCGAGCAAAGGATTGTTACGTACGATGCCATGCAATTCAATTCCTTGCTTGAAAGCTTTGAAGATTCCAACGTTGAAAATATCCCCCCAAACCGTCGTGCCTGTGAAACCCTCGCCTGTTTGTCGGAGATTATTACTGCCTTCATTGACACCCGGAAAGAACGTTTTGTAAATCTTGGAATTGATAATGAGTGGACCCGTTCATTACGGACCCAAATGCTCAATACCAAGGCTCTGAATCGTAACAACGCAACCGCTGAACAGTTCATGGCGGAGTTACTCTGGAATAATGAGCCCATCATTAACTCTGTTATCGCAAAAATTCGTTACTTCCAGGACTATACTATTGCTCAATGGAAGAACAAACCTATTTACTGTTCACTTGAAGTGACCCAGTTGTTGCTCAATTTCCAGACGCTTGAGATTTGTCGGCTTGCTCAACTTAACACTTCACCGAGAAATGAGGTTGAAGAAATCCAGCTTAATATTTTGAATCGCGTGCGTAAAATAGCTTGGCGAGATACTGGAAAGTCCATCCTTATCGGTATCTTTGACGAAGGGAATCCAATTGGGCTGGAAAACTTTGGTGCTTTACAGACTCTCACTGCCGAACTTCAGATTCCTCTTCGTATGGATCGAATCAAAAATGAGGTGTTCCGCCGCTTGATACATTCCTACGACTTGATCGACTTCCCAGGTGTGACTAATAAGGCAGGCCGTGATGGAATCGCTGAAAAAAATCGATTTCTCAAAACGGAATGACGAGGAAAGTGAGCATCTGCTTTTTACCGAAGTCTCCAAATACGGCAAGACACTTTCCCTGGTGTACTCAAATTCGAAATCTCTTGCTATTGACGCCTTTCTTATTTTGATGAAGCCTTCTACGGAGCAGATTTTCGGCAAAGCATCTTGCATTCAAACAGGGCTTCAAAAATGGTGGAGTGAATTGGGATTTACCTCTGGGCGTGAAGCTCCTTTGTTCCTCGACTTTTCATTTTTCGCCAGTGCGTTGGAGCTCGTTTCCGGAACGGTGGACCACGGCTTTGACAAAATCATTCAAACGACGCTCGAGCAGCTTCCATTCGCTCGGGAACCCGGAAATGTTCGCATGTTTGTCACTAATTATCCGTGGCTTACAGAGCGGTTTTCTCTTAAAGGAATGAATCGTGAGCGTATTTTCAGCAGAGCAGCTCAAGAACAAAACTTTTCAAAGTTCATTCCAGACTGGCAGCGAAACCTCGACGCAGTCTTTGAAGATGGTGGTGAGGATTATATGCTCGGGAGTATCATTGCCACACTTGACCCGGAAATGCGTCGGCATAAAATCCGCCTGTTAAACGCCCGAGACCTTGAACAGGTAGTAAAATTAGTTACTTCCAGACTCCCTTCCAAGGATAATCAGGAAGCAGAACGCAAGCGGCAAATCGTTCAAAATGTTATTTCAGCGTTGGAACTCGAGCATTATATGAATGAGGGATTCGAGACCAGTGAGATAGCCGCATTCATCAAAAAGATGATGTATGTTGACTCCGATACATTGGAACCTCTCCCAATCAATGTACCTCTCGGAGACCAGAAGCGGTTCAGTACGTATCTGAAAAACCAATTTGAAACTTGGGTTGAAAATAAAGTGACACAATTCGATGAAGGAGATCGGGTTTGGGCGTATATGTTCAATCAGGAAGCGGATGGAATGGAGGTTTTCAGGTTGTTCCTGCGAACAATGGAAGAAGGCACCGACAAAATGGTCCTTCTCGATTGGCTGCTCCATACAATGGAAAACATCACGAGCAAAAATGTAGCCAAAAGGGTACGTTCCCTGTACGCACTCGGAATGAGTAACCTTCTCTGGACAGGTTCGTGTACCCGCAAGCGCCAGGAGTCTATTACGAAGGAAGTAATCAATGAGCGAATGAAGCTCTTTACCCGCCAGGCTCTTGACCCAGAGAGATATTCGATTGCGAGAATACAGATACTTGATCCTTTTATCAAAAGGTGCAGAGCTCTTGCTGAAGGAGATATTCGGCAAACGTTCCGAAAAAAACAGCCTGGTGATGATGAACTGGCAGCGCTGTTGGAAAAAGTAAGGAGTTAAACCCCATTTTTGGTGTAGGAAAGAGACCATGATCACAATTACAAAAAAACTGAACCTGCAGGATAATACAGGAACAAAAAAGTTTTTCGTCCCTTTATTCGAGTACTCGCAGTACTCTTACGACGAACGCAAGAAAGAAATTCGCCTTGACGAGATCCCCTCTGGGCTTTGGGATTTGGGTGACACTGATCCTGAATACTTCCAAAAACAGATTGGTCTTCTTGACATGGAACAGTTTCATAAAGCCATAACTGAGGATGGGGAACAGTTCCAATTCAGCGAGTTCATGACAATGGTAAACATGAACAATTGTCCGTGGACTCCTATTGAACCATACATTCAGTACCGGATCGGAAAGATGGTCATTCCCGCAAATCAAAACTTCGATTTGTACGGAGTATGGATCATGTTCGAAACGAACTGGGGTGATGCCAGGCGTGGATACAGGATCCGTATGGAAAAAGACTTTCCTGTAAAAGAAAAGATGCAGTTCCTCGAACAAAATCCAGAATATCGTCCAGAGCTTCCCTACATCGCAAATGAAGCAAGTGCTTTCCATCGCAACAGTGATGGAGGACCGGCAAAAGCCTCAGTTGAATTTGACGTGGAGGAGTTCCTGTCCATTACACTTGATATCTCATGGATTGACCCGCAGGTTATACATCCTTTGGAAACCGATCTAATTGTGGACTTGGGAAATACAAGAACAGTCGCACTTCTGATGGACACACCGGAAAAGGCTAACAATGATTCAGGTCGTCTCTCTGCGTTTCGTTCGTACTGCCGTCCTCTGAAGCTCAAACCTGAAGAAAACGTTTGTGTAACAGAAACCAAAAGCCTCGAGAATGCCATCATTGACACGTGGTTCCTGCTTTGCAAGCCTGAATATGAAGTTCCGACTTTTGAGGAGTGGGATATTCGCAAAGAAACCATAAAGAAATGGTTCAGTACTCAAAGTGTACTAAAACTCAAGACGATTTATCAGCGTGTACCACATCTTTTCACGCACATCTCACCCGTTCTTTGTGGAAATGACGCAAAGAATATGTACAACGACAATATCGCTCGTGAGTTGTCAAATATGAACCTTCCTTTCGAGCAAAGTTCTCCCAAGCGATACTATTGGCACAACGATCCGATTGATATGTTTTGGTGTATGTGCAGTCATACATACGATAATAATTACGAGCAAATACTGGAAGATATCACCGCTGCACCTCCGAAAGTTTATGGGCCAGTGTTCCCCTTTATGCCAGTGGACGGAAAAATTCTCCCTCCCGATGTGGACCTTACCCAATGTAGTATGGCATTGGACAAACCAGGCTCCCCAACTTATCCACGTTCAGCAACTCTAACATGGTTCCTGCTGAATATCCTGGAAAAGGCTTGGGAACAGCTTAATGATTCAATCTCCGCTGCTGAAGGAGTACGGCCTAAGTACATCGCTCATGTAATTGGTACCTATCCTTCTGGCTGGACTGTTCCTGAAATTGAGATGTACAAGGAACGCTGGCAGGAAGCCATTAACATTTTCCACAGGACCCACTTCCTCGAAGGAACTTTTCCCATTGAACTGGACCTTTCCGTCGATGAAGCGGTGGCAGGGCAGCTTCCTTTCCTCGTCGGCGAAGTGACCAAAGCGAACCGAAATCTTACCAACTGGCTTAAAATCGCAGGGACGCAGAATGAAAATGGGGAATACAGTGTTCGCGTGATGAACATTGATATTGGTGGAGGAACCACTGACATTTCTGTCATTGAGCACTCGAAGCATCCTGATTCTACTCCCGGAATGTGCAGTATTGACTGCAGTCTTCTTTCCAAGGAAGGTTTTAACATTGCGGGTGACGCTATAGTCAAAGCGATCATCGAGCAAATCATCCTTCCAGCTCTGGGTGGCGAAACACCTGACAACATGACTACGAATATCGACCAGCACCAAAAGCAGAAAAGGGTCCGTGCTGTTCGTAGTTGTTTGATTCCACTGGCGAATGCGATACTTCACAAGACAATTCTTGGTGAGAAAAACCCAAGTATTTCACCAAGTGATTGTAAATGTGACAGAAAAAATTGGGATCTTCTTTGTAATTTGATTGGTACAGGGTTTGCCTATGATAACCCGTTTAACTTTTCGCCAGAGAAAGTCAGGGAAATCGTTACAGAACTCTTTGACGATCTACTTGCCCGCTGCTCGGTTTACGCTTATGCGTATGATGTGGATTTCGTGTTCTTGAGCGGTAAACCGTCTGAACTTCCCGTTATTCGGGATTTGGTCGTCAAACATTTCGGCCTCCCGCTCGACAGAATCATTGTTGCCAAAAACTATCTCGTTGGAGACTGGTATCCATTCGGCAATGGTCAGTACATTGGAGATGCCAAATCTGTTACGGCAGTGGGGTGCGCCATTAAGCATGCCCTTAACAACAAACGAATCGAAGGTTGGCAAATCTTTAACATCATGAACGACTCCGTTCGGAATCAGTGGAGCATCCTCGTTCCACCCAGCGAGGGACGTGGAGCTTCCGTTCCTGAAGATGGTGAAATCCTTAACTTCGAAGATGATGAAATGCTTGTCGCGAAACGTTACCGTACAGGGAATCACCTCGCGCGCCGTCAGAACGAGCTGTTTAAATTTGAGCCGGTTTACAAACTGGTCTCTATGCGAGATGATGTTGAGGAAATGTTTGTCCGGTTCGGTCGCAGTTCCGTTGGCGGCGGCGAGGGGTTGGAAATCCTTGAAGCTACTACCCTCGACGGTGAATCGCTCGAACCTGGTACGGACGTTATTTTGCGAATCTGGCCTTGTGATGCTGACTCTTACGAGTTCTGGCAGGAATCAGGAAAATTTGATTGAAAGCCAAAATTCCCTATTTCCTCGTTTCCGAATTCCTCATACCCAAAGGAAAAAATCATGCCCCAAAAAATCATAATCATCATTTTAACTCTCTGTGGACTTGTTTCCTTGTGTTCTGCCGCAGAACAAACCGAACCAGATCCCCGTCCTAAGCAGCAAACCGGTTTACCATTGATCCTGGAAAGAGTATCTTTACTGGAAAATAAAATTTCGTCCTTTGAAGGCAAATTGGATCAATTTGGTCAGAACCTTCGGGAAGAATCAGATAAATATCGACAAAAAGTTGAAAAGATTGAAAAGGACTTGGAGAAGCTGCAAGAGGAACTTACAAAGACTGTTCAATCCCTTCCTCAACCTCTAAAAATGGAAGATATCCAAAAATATGATTCCAAATTTAAAGAGGGACTAATAAAGGAACTTAAAGACTTTGTTCAAAATCTTCCTCAGTCTTCAAAATCTGAAGATTCCCAATCAAGAGAAAATGTGGAATCCGAGATTCAAACACTGAGAAATAATATACTCTTCGCGACAGGAATCAATGCAATAATCACCCTTATAGGTGTGATTATCCTTGTTGGCTGGTTCGAGTTCCGACGTGGTATCGTGTATCCATCCTCTATGCCAGTTTCACCGGAACCCAAACCATCCCCGGAGAAGGAGAAACCTCAAACCGATGACCTGCTTCGGGTTCTGGCGTCTATTGATGAACTGAAAAGGAACCTTAACCGAACTCAAGATTCCTCAGCATTGATCGATTTACGGATCAAGACTCGTTCATTGGAAGAGGATTTGAAAGCAGCTCAACAGTTATCCAATTCCTTACAGGAAGAAAAAGACAAAGCCGTTCAGCAAAAATTTCAGCTCATGAATGAAATTGCTGAAATCAACACGAAACTCACGTCAGCCTGTGAAGAATTGCGTCGTGAACAAGCAGAAGTAAATAAATATAAGACTCTTCTTGAGAAAGAACAAGAGATCAAGCAGAAAAATCTTTCCGAGGAAATGCGTGGCGATTCAGACATTCAGGAGGACTTAAAAGCATTGCAAAATGAACCTAAAGTTCAAATACAGGCACAACGTTTGATTCAGCTTTTAGGGCTCCTTGATAAATCGTCAGAAAAGCTGTACCCATATATTCTGTATGAACTTTCAGTTATTTTGGCAGAAGCGTTGCGTCAAAGTGGTTTGAGTGAAGCTGGTGTTCAGTCCAGACTTCAATCCTGGGCGAAAGTCCTGAGTCGGAATTCACTTGGCTTCCTCATTCAAGTGCCGCGTCTTAATGAGCGCATCACTCCGCAAATGGTCGTTTCAAGCAGAAACCGTGACGGAATCGTTCATAAAGTCAAGAGCTGGTGTATCATGCGGCAAGGAAATTGTGTCCTGTCTGCAGAAGTAGAATAAATTTGAATGTTACCAGCAATTCACAATCCTCAAATTATAATTAATAAATAAAATGAAATCCATACCTGAAGGAATTATCGTCAGCAAAGAAGAAATGAAGGTTCACACGCTTCGTAATGGTCAGAACCAGTGGGACGGGAACTTTCAGCAGCACATTCGGCTCTATTTGGGAGAGTATCTTCCCAGTGCCGTTCAGATGGAAAACGGGGACGTTCGTTTCACGATGAATGACGATGACCGTGAAATTGTCGCCCATTCCATCCCTTCCAACCGAAGCTGGTCTGCTGTGGCTCCGCTTATGCTGGGCTTTCAACAGGCAATGGACCGCTTCCTTGCCACCGCATCGGACGAGTCTGTGGATCCGACAATTCGTGAGATGGTTCAAGGTTTCCAGCTCCCTTCCCCTGTCACAATGCCTGAAGCCTGGCGTATCGCTCAAGGAAGTAAAGGCCCACGCCTTCTGGTTCTCTGGGGGTTTGAGAGTAATGCTGGTGACGGCAAGACTTATAGTTTTCTCCCGGCTGGGACGGGTAATTCCATTCCCCTTGAAAATCGGGATAAACGCCTGTTTGCTCCGGGACTCGTTCAGGAAAGTGGGCATAAAGGTTTCAGCACGTTACAGAAGTTTTTGGGCCTTCTTCTAATCGTCCTTCTTGCTCTGCTCGGTTTCTTCATCTGGAAACTGATACAGGTTTCATCCCCCTCTTATGAGGTTTCCGTGATCAATTACGAACCATTGGAGAATGGTCAAGGGGCTCGCTGTACTTTGGCGGTTCGATCCAGTACGAACTCACCCCTTCCCAGATCCGTAGAGTGGTTAGTAGATGGAACGCCCGTTCCCGAAGAAACCGGACCGGAACTGGAACGCCAGTTTGACCCGAAAAATCACGAAGTAAAAGCATCTTTTGCTGTCAAGGGAAAGAACTACACCACATCCTCAAACCTCTTCGTTTGTAAAGGTACTAACGTCCTAGTCATCGACAAGCGCCCAGTGGAACCAACCACAAATGAATTGCCTTATCGCCTAAATCACGAACCGTTTGACATTACGGATGACCACCAGATTATTTCCCGTTTCTCCATTGATTCTCCTTCGGGACGTCCTTTGCCCGATTCCGTGGCCTGGGACGTCGATGGCAATTCACTCGATAAACAGGAATCGAGTGTTGAAGTGACTCTTCCTTCAGGATTCCATCGGATTAACGCCCACTTTCAGGATGAAATCGGCAAGGAGTATGATTTAACTGAATCAGGTGAGTTTTTAGTCAAGAAGGATCAGGGAATAATTGTCATTAATCCACCAATCAATCTTTCCTCCGATCCGACCGGTCCAGTGATTCCACCAGACTCCATCGATGTCTGGGATGGTCCGAGTACAGAAGACATATTCAGCTATTTTGGAATTAAAGTCACATACCTCGGGATTGAGGATAATAAACGAGTCTGCTCTTTTGAACTTGTTCCATTAAAGGACTATACTGCCGACATTCTTTCTTGGGACCTGGATGGAGAAGTTCTGAAAACATCCGATTCTCAAATAGAATATGCATTGGATGAGGGTAGCCATCGTATAACGGTTAATTTCCGCGCACAGAATGCCAATGGTGTTAAATCGAAAAACTTGTGTATTATTACTCAGCCATTGAAATGTAGTGCAGTTAAAGAAAATGAAGAATCAGTACGTTTTGAGCAGCCGCGCATCATCATTGAACCAGTCCCAGGACGGAGACCTCAGGAAAAGAGCATTGGCAAGAATCCTTTCTCCCAAGGTGGTGTTGATACTCCAAATACCGGTGGAGGTGTTGATTCAGGAGACGATGCCGATGGTCCGAACAAGCCCATTATAATTGATGTTAAAGATCCTCCTGAAATTTCCGATGAAGAGCTTGCTGACTATTTTAAAATGAAAGGATATTACAACGGAATTGAGGATGGCAAAAGGGTCTTCTCTTTTGAGCTCGTACCTTTACAGTTAGACTATTCTGCTGAAGTTTTTTCGTGGGATGTGGATGGAGAAGTTCAGGAAACTTCCGATTCTCAAATAAAACTTGCTGTGGACACTGGTCTCCACAAGGTAACTGCCAATTTCCATATTCAAAACTCCGATGGAAGTCAATTGACCAAATCTTACGCAATTTCCAAGCTGTTACAGGTTAGTGCTATTTCAGATGAAGAGCCGATAGGGGGTGGAGAAACTATAATCGACCTCGGGAAATTCAAGGTATCTGAAGAGGATGGAACAGGCGAAATAATAATAATTGATCCCGAAACAATCAAAGATGTTTGGCCGCCTGTGACCTCGATTCCTTCTGATGAACTATCCCGCATTTTTGACTTGGAAATCCTTCACATTAGTAATAAGAATGGAAAAGGACAGTTTCAGTTCGAACTTGTTCCTCTTCAGTCCTACCGTGCCAAGGTTTTGAACTGGAGAATCGACGAAAAAAAACAAATGACTGATGGTGACGTCATTACCAAATCTGCAATGATTAAAACCTTAACTCCTGGTTTACATAATGTTAAAGTTCGTTATGAAATATACGACGAGAATGGCAGACGAGTTTCTGGAGATTACTCACTTGGCAAAGATTTCGAGGTCGGAAACATTGACGAATCGGAGATTGTCTATGAAGTGCCACGCAAGTTTGTTGATAAAGGAACCGGTAGGTGGATTGAAGACACTGATAGACCGTCAAAAGAAGGTCCAGGTTCTGATGAAGGACCTGAGGAAAAACCTATTGAGAGAGGGAGGGGGACAGTCTCTGTTGGCAGCTTCCGACTTTCTTACCGCGAACTGGAGAACACGCCTGAGGGAAGTAAGTATTCCTTTATGATTGTCTCTGAAGACTCTTTACCCTCGGGAATTAACTGGTTGGTGGACGACAAGCAGGTCGGTTCTGGTGAAACTCTGGAATATTTCCTTGAACCGGGTACACACAACGTGACAGCCAAAATTCCCTCCAAGGACGGGAAATTCCTGAAACCTACAGTTTCGTTTACCGTCAAGACCGTGACCACAGAGGTGGAGCAATGACAAATTACGGAATCCAAAACCTTGAGGAGATCATCTGTCCTCACTGTGGAAAGACACTTGGTCTGAATGACATTCAAATCAGAAATGATGATGAGATCGTTTTTCCTGAGACGTTTTCCGCCGATATTTCACAGGATACACACTCCGTTTTCGTATGTCCGGAATGTACACTTAAAATTCCGTACACGTACCTGAAACGGCCATGTATTTTCATTTCGTTCTACGGGAAAGAGCGTTCCGGAAAATCCCATATTTTGGCCATGATGACCAAACAATTTGGGATCTATACCACAAGAAAAGGGAATTATACATTCCGAAGTATTGTGGATCAGGAAGGAACTGGACATATAAACGCCCTGTTGCAAATTTACCAGAACCTGCTTCTTCCCAAAGCGAACCATCAGGCAATCGAACCACTGCGTCGTACGGAAGCGGATACGGAAGGAGCTAAAAACGTTCCATACGATTTTGTAAAGGGGAAAAAGAATGAAAAAGTTCTTTATCCCAAACCTTTTATCTATGAACTAAAAAAGAACGATTCCAGAATAAAGAAACAGGAATTTCCGGATTCTATCGAGGAACTGATTTCCAGACCCTATAATGTTCGGAAACGAAACGCATTGAAGAAGTATGACTTGCGGCGTGGTATTTACCTCGCGCTGCAGGATATTAAAGGCGAGTTTTGTTCTCCCGATGGAACAGTTGATGACCGCTATAAAATCATCTGGCCGGTTCATACCTATGGGCAGATTCGTGTAATGGTCTATAATCCTAAGGACAGCTTAAACTTTGTAAGATACCATAACTCCCGAACCAACAGAGACGGACGATGGGAAGATGAATTGGTCTCTTCTGATGTTCATATTGGAAACGAAACCATTTGGAACATTTTTCGTGGTGATACGAGACGAGCTGACACACTGGTGTTGGTTTCCCAGTTCGACGAGTGTGTAGATGATTTTTGCTCCTTTCTCGATAAACCGGAAGATGAAATTCAAAATCTGCAGAACGGAACTGCCTCCCTGGAAACTCCAAAAGTAAATAAGCGGCGGAACGGAATGCAAACTCCAATTCCGCAAAACCAATCGACTTCTCATGTATCTTTCAAGCGTAACACAACAGATTCAGAGCGTTTTCGGGAACTGTTTCAGTCCGGCATGATTCCTTCAATGGAGGAAGTTCGGTACTTCTCAAATAGACTGCGTGATTTCCTGAATTTGGGAATCGCAGATACCGAATTTACTTCTCACGCTGATCAGAACACCCTGTTCGTTCCCATCAGCGCAATGGGATGCCGGGTTGAAAATGGAGCCTTTCCAAAGTGCATGCCAATTTGGACGGAAGTGCCGATGATTTGGCTCCTCGAAGTCCTCGAACGCCGCGCGAAGAAAGATGCAATGTGGATAAAGTAATCATTTCCAGTGTTCTGGCTTCAAGAAATAGGGAGTCGAATCTTCTGATTTTTTTGGTGACAGAACACTGACAACAGACTGCAGTTTACTGACAACGGATACCCTAGAAAGAAAAATGCCATTAGAATACATATACACCTTTGCTGAGCGTAACCACAACAGTTCCGGTGGGAGTGGTTTTGTGGTTTGGCCGCCGAAGGAGTTGAGGGCGGAAAAAGCGGCCCGCCAAATCGTTGAGGCCACAGGCGTGGATGATTATCAACTGGGCGACCACCCTTTTTACGCGTTCACAAAGTATAATCATACATACTCGCTTACCAGAACGTTCACAACGCCTCACTACTCAACGAAGCAGCCTGTCAGATTTTCACACATCATGATTCTGGATCCTCGGGAACGCGCGTATTTGAGCGAAGGTCCGATTTGCGCTTTGAGGCATTTTCGTTTCCAGATGGAATACGGCCAGTCTGGCCGTTGGCCGTGCGAACAATCGGTCTTCCAACCTCTCCCAAAGAAGGAGCCTCAGCCTCTGCCTCAGTGCAAGACCTGGCAGGCTCTGACTGGCGACGCGGGCTGGTGCGGTTGGTGTGCAGAACAGGTCATGGAAGGGAAGACTCTTTTCTGGGTTTACAACCCCGAAAAAACGAATGGTTCCGAAGTTCTTCTGGATCTTCTGGATGAACTTATCCAGCTACTTCCTGCCGAACGACGCTGGTCCGTCACATTCAACACTCGGGTGGATATTCCTTCGCAAATTGCCCAGCAAATTCTCTGTTTCGAGGAGAGAAAGGAATCTGTCATCTCCCAAATTCGTCTCCCTCGGGGGCGAAAATCGGAGACCATTCCCTTACATCGGCTTTCGGAAATCCCCTGTCCAGACACCGACTGGGTGAATTACGCGAGGACTGGTCAGATGACCATCACCAACTATGAGACTGGGGTTATGGTTCTGAATTCAGACCAATACACCTATCAGGAACTCATAGAAAAGTTTGAAAAGAACTACATTCAGGCCGAAGAACTGGATCAGGCGGCTGACGAATTGGGAACGACTGAAAATTTGATCGAAGATTGGGAGAAAAGAATCTATGAGCGAAAAAAGGAACTTGAAGAACGCTTTAATGAGTTGGGAGAACGACAGGAATTCCTGGGAACAGCAGCGGCAGGAATGCTTCGAGGCCTGGAAGAAAGACGACAAAAAGTGGAAGAACGAAACAGCGAGCTGGAACGACGAGACCGCGAACTGGACAAGTGGGAAGGAGAAATTAGAGAACGCCAGCAATTCCTCGGAGAATATGCAGGCAACTTACGATCAAAACTGGAAGAAGCTGGAACAGAATTGGCAAGACGTCTTAACTCAATGGCAGAACTTGCAGAGGGAATCAGAGCAGGTTTCGACGCAAAAATTGGAGGACTTCAAGAAACAATTGAGCAAGAAGCTGGATTGCTTTGCCGAAAGCTTATCGGAAAAGCAGAAGAATACTGTGATGGAATTGCAAAAGATGAAGAAGGATTTCTCCAGCAAATTGAAGACCAAAGAAAAACTTTTTGTGGAAAAATTAGAAGTGAAACAGAAGAGTACGGAAGAGAGTTATGTGCAAAGGCAATCTCAGCAGGAACAATACTCGGAAAAATTAGACAAGATATTACAAAACAATATAGACAATTACAAACAGCAAGAGGAAATTTGGAACAACGACAAAAGACAATGGAAGAACTTCGAAAACAATTTGAATCCGAGTGGAAAGCCTTCTTCCAAAGAGCCATCGCCTGCCGCAGCGCAATTAACTGTCAACCAGAAAAACAACAACCTAATACCAACCCAAGGAAATCTCAACAAACAGGTAATTCAGGGAAAATCCAACAAACAGGCGCAATTGTCCCAAGACAGCTTCAACAACCAAGTGCAAATAGTCAACAGCCTGGTCAAGACGTTAAATGAATATAAGTTCAAAAAACTAATATACCAAATATCACACATTAAACCTAAAAGCTGGCTGATACTCTATCTGTCAATAACATTTTTATGTGGATTGATGTTAGCGGGTGGAGTTGGCAGCTGGATTATTGGTGATAAAAAAACAGAAATTGAGAACCTGAAAACAGAAATTGAGAACCTGAAAACAGAAATTGAGAACCAGAAAACAGAAATTGAGAACCAGAAAACAGAAATTGAGAATAAAAATACAGATATAAAAACACGTAATAAAAAGTTAAAAGATGCGGAAGTGAAAAAGAAGAATTCAAGGAATGAAATCCAAAAACAGAGTAAAGACCTTGAAGATGCTAAAAAACCAATAGTACTCCCCGCTGAAGAACCACCGACGAATCCTGAGGCCGAATCGCAGAACGTCCTAGACTCAGCACTAGAGAATTCCGTGACTGTTCAGCAGAACATTCCGGGACCAAATCAGGAAAATGCTGTTGCGGAATCACAGGACGGCCAGGAATCAAATTCGGAGGAATCCGAAGCCGAATTGCCAAGTAGGCAGGAACCAAATCAGGAGAATTCCGGAGAGGAATCCGTAGAAGAACCTCGAAAGACATCTGAGGAGGAAAAGTCGAGAGATTTGAAACCAACTGATAATTCCGAGACTGAAAACTCAAATGGCCCCGAACCTGCTACGCCTGAGACTAATAATCAGAGTGGTCCAGAATCCACAAAGGATGATTCAGAGACCAAGAATCCGAACGAACAATCACCAAAGCCGAAAGACTTCAATGAGAGAAAGCGTAACAACTCAAAGTCAGAGTCACAAGACATCAAAGCAAAACCGTGACAACAGACCGGCCCCAAATCGGATAAGCCTTCAGGGGTTGATACAAAAAACCATAACATTTATCAATCAGAGGGGCATAGTAACAGGAAAGACAATAACGTAGGTATCCCTGGGGTACCCCAAAACCCGGAGCACCCCCCAAGACATCCTCCGAAATAGATAAAAAACAAAAAAATCAGAGTGAGAATGCAAAGATCAATGCCAAATGATCATCTCAATCTGACAAGCAAAATAATCCAAAAGAAAAAGGCAATAAAATGAGTTCAGATTCCAACAATCCATTCGCGAAACCACAGTCTAAAGCTGCGCCATCGCGAGCCATTCCTCAACCACCTCCGATTAAACGTCAACCAGTGATTTTTGAGGAATATGATGAAGAACCCCGTTCTTCTAAATCTCCATCTCCAGAGGAGATTAAGAAAGCTGAGGAACACTATGAGTATTTCCGATATTTATCCCTCGGGAATGCCTCGCTTCATGACCGGTATAAAGTCCTGAAGGAACTGTGCGAAATAACCCGAAAAATCCCTAATAAGGATAAGCTTTGGGAGCACCGAAGCCAAGTCTGGTCCGATTCCCTCGTAGAATACGAGGACGCGTTGATACAAAAAATCCGTGAAGTTCCTTCTGTCCCATTTTGGAACCACACCATTGGCCAATATCATTTCAAAATCCTGAAGACATTAAAGGAAATCGAAGATAAAAGCCGCTACTCGGATTGGAAAGCCCTGTATCGACACTTCTATTTTAAAATCGTTTACTGGTGGGTGTTTGTTATTTTCGTTTTTTGCACTCTTTCCGCTGTATGCGGATATGGAGTTGTAAAACATGATTTTCAGAAATTCCAGAAGACATACGCGGAGTGCCAAAAAGATTTTCAGGATGCAACCACGAGTTTTAATATCGAGGAAGTCGATGGTTTTCTGACAAAATGCCAGGAAGTCGAAAAGAAAGCAAACACGGTTAGTTTTTCCCGTTTTATGGACGAAGAAAAGGCGCAAATGGATGCGTTTCTTGCCGAGTTGAGCTCTTTCACTGCTTTCGCAGAAAAATGCAAGACTTGCGTACAGAACGAAATGGAGGCTATTGAGGGAGAAACCGTAGATCCTCAAAAAATGATGCCCGATTCTGCTTTTGCACAAATGTGTGAAGAGGGTAGAAAGCTGGGGCAAAAAGAATTGATCAATTCTTTTGAAAAACATAGAGACGAAATCGCCCAACTTGATAAACTCGAAAGGGAGTACCAAAGTTGGAAAGAACAGGACGATACCGACCAGGAGACCTTGGAACGTTTGCAAAATGCCAAAAGTTGGGTAAAATTACTCAGTGATTTTAAGTCTGATTTTTGTGAAAAACAATTTCAGAGGGACTCTGAACGTTTTAAAGAAACAATCTTTAGAATCCTAGAACGTGAGAATAAAAGATTTGAGAAGAAAATCCCAATCAAATCGAATGAATCAAAATATGACTATGAAGACCGTGCAAATGTAAATATCAAACGATTTCAGGACATTTGTGACCTTGAAGATACTGCGGGATTTTCATTATTCTCTGAAAAGTTTAAGAAACTGAATGATACACTCAATAAAGCGAAAGAAACGCTTGCTAAGATACAGGAATGATAAAAGCAGGCTTTTTATTCAGCCACCAACTACTATTAACAGAAAGGTACAATACCAATGTTTCGTCATTTATTTGTAATTTTCGCTATGTGCCTGTTTGGACTTTGTTTCTCTGTTCCGGTAGTTCTAGCTGCGGAAAGTTCAGAACTTGAGAAACAGATTGCAAGTTTCCATGCCCAAAAACAAGATCCAAAACGTAACAAAGAACATGACAAAAATCTGGAAATCGATTTTGCAAATAAAGTTAACAGGGATTTTCAATCAGAAAATTCTTCCCTTGAAAGCTTCTTGGGAGATTCCAAAATGTGGGACAGATTGGATCATTACAGGAATAATGAGGAATATCCAATCATCCTGAAAGTTTTTACCACCGAAACGGATGAGAAGGGGAATTCTTCCGGCCTCGCAATTCTGGTGGATAAAATTCAGATTGGAGATACACTGGAAGATTTAGATTCCGTGTACACGCAATGTGACAAATTTCGCAAAGATTTGGCTGAGAAGGAAATCGAGCTCAAATCCATCACCGACAAAATCAATCACATTGAGGCGAAGATTCAGGAAAAAATTTCTGAGGAATTGGATAAACTTCAGTCCAACGATGAGGTAATAAAACGATGGAAAGATGTTCAAAAACTTCCAGTAGTTTATAAACTCACAGGAAAACTTTTCTCAATGAAATACGTGGATTCTTTGTCAGGAACATCAAGTGACTTACTTGACTCATGGCAGTCTGCCAAGTCGGTGATTCCCTCTGGAAGTGAACAAAAGCTTAAATCCGTTTTGACAGACAAGGTATCAGCAACCATTCAGAAAGAAGTCAAAAGACTTAATGCCACGTCCGAATTGTTGTCTTTCTGGAACACTCTCAAGAAAAATGATCCGGATAACCTGGTTACAAATTCTCAAGCGGTTGAGGAACGGCTCAAGGAAACCGCCCTTAAGGAATTGACCGGCAAGAATACAGAAGAAATTCTGACGAAATGGGAGACTCTGACCACTTCCGCAGACTATAACGCTCCGTCGGCAAACGCATTTCAGGACGAACTGCGGCTTGTTGTCAATAAGAACATTGAGAACCAGTTTCCCACGGACATTAAGCCCCAATCTTCGATTGAACAATTTGCTTACTGGACGAAACTCAAAGCAAATGAAACATTCAAAGAAACCGTTTCTGATTCGACCAGGAGTTCAATTAAAAAAGCGCTTGAAAATCAAATGTCCCTCGCGTTTAAAAAGGAAATTCCTTCCTTTAAAGATTGCGATGATTGCCTCGCGAAGTGGAAACAATTCAAGGATAATGTCCAATCTTTTGGGATTCCATCTTTCTCAACAAAAGAACTGGTTCAAGACAGGCTTTTGGAGCTTCTTCCTGAAGGTTTACAACCACGAAAGAACAAGATTCTGGCCCTTCTCAAAGAAAATTTTCCAGAGTTTGGAGTCGCGCTTCAGAATGCACTCGAAAAGGTTCAAGATGACTTGGACGATCAGGAATTGGCAGAGTGGCAGAATCAGCTTAAAGGGAAATCTACACTTGAAATCGTTCAGATGTGGAATCATAAAAAACTCGAATCCGGTTTGAGCGAATCCTTAAAAAATAGAATGAAAAAGGCTTCTCAAGACCATCTTGATGTCAGTTTTGTGAATGACTTGAACGACATTAAGCCCGCTTTTGAGAATTATATAACATTCGAGAAGGAACAGAAAAACGGTGGAACGTTTGACTTGGCCTTAAAGCCTGAAAATCTGATTTCCCTCATAACAGCCAAAGCGGCAAAAGAGTGGGCCCCTGAAGTGGAGACCATTCAGGGCTGCGAAAATGTAGCGAAATTCTGGTTCCAACAAAAAGAAACTCCGTTTTTTAAGCAAATTCCGGCCGAGAAGCAAGCAGAAATGCTAGAAACCGTCAGAACTCGGCTTCAGGATTGCTTTGTTGAAGACTGGGAAGACATCCAGTATCCATCTTATTCAAATTATATCGCTTTTCTCGACAAATTGGAAACTGAGAAGGTTTTTGAACTGGACAAACTGGAATCACAAAAAGAAGTAACGCGTGAAAGTTTTGCAAAAGTCTGGAAAGAAGAATTGGCGAAAAAGTCTCCGGAAGAAATTGTTTCTTTGTGGAAGTCTGTCCAAGACCTTTCCTACTTTAATCTTCTTCCCAAGGCCGAAATGAAAGACGTCATGGCAAGCCAGTTCGGTATTTGCTCCAGGAAAGCGCTTCAGACCATAAAAGATTGCAAGGCTTGTTCAGATTACTGGAAAGATTTGGAAGCATTAATGCTGAAAGCAGGTTTTAAGCCTTCAGATAAAATGAATTCCATGGCTGTAAATCGTTTTAAAGTTCTTCTGGATGATTCCTTTCCTGAAAATAGCAATGAAAACTTGAAAAAACTCAAGGGATTGAAATCTGAAACGAGTGAACTTTTCCATAATGCGTTGGATGGGAAATTAGAGCAAATGAAGCTCGTAATGAACCGCAACTACCTTAATTGGTGGAAAAAGCATCTGGAGCAACTGACTTGCCCAGAGATGCTTGATGAGTGGAAAAAGAACCAAGCCGATTTCCGTGATTATGACCTTTCCCTTCAAAATGAATTGAAGGACGCTTATGAATCGGAGTTTTCCAGACATTTTGCCAAGGAATTGAAACAGAATGGACAAAAAAGTTCAAACTGTATTTCTTTTTGGCAGAATTTGCTCGATCATGGTTTTGTTCCTGAAAATGAGGAAGAAAAACAAACACTTCAGATTTTTAAAGAAGTACTCGATTCTGAAACGCCGTCTAATCTGGAAGAAGCTCAGAAATTCCTTGGAACAACACTTCAATCCGTTCCTGATAATTCCATTTTCAGACCAGTTTTAAGCAAAAAACTGGCATTGGTGGAGCGAAACCTGGCAATTCAAAAAGAATTTCAATCGGAATTGACAAAAGTATTCCAAGATTTGACAGAAACTCCCGAAGGATTAATGGAATTCGAAGATCGTATAAAGAAATTAGAAACTAAATACCCTGAATTTGCGGTTTACCAAAAACTGAGGAAACAGGATCAAATAAATCTTGACTCCATCAAGAAGATTTTCGTCTGGAATCATTGGTGTGATAAAGAAACATTAACCAAGGAAGAGGGACAGACAGACATCCAAATGATTCCAGAATGGCACAATTTCACCGAGGCTGCCAGTTTGTATGATTTTGTTATGAATGACATTCTCTTGAAAAAAGAGATCATGTATTTTTTAACTTCGACCAAAATTCCTCATTGGTCCCAGTATCCCTACAATGGGAAGAATTACTACCTTACTCCATCGCAAATACGTGAAGGAGCATTTGGAATCCGTCAAGAAAATTATGGGGATTATTCCACAATAGCTAAGATTGAAAACCCCTCTTTGATTAAGGATGCATATCATCATCAAATTTTTAATAATTTTTATCAGGAATTGAGTCAAATCTCTGATACGGAAATACAGCAAAATCCTCAGGTTTTATATGACTTCATTTCCAATGCGTTAAATACACTGAAAACTGACAAGGAAATTCATCCAGCTTATGCCGCTTATGGTGTGTGTGAACTTTTAAAAGCAGTTCAGGGGCACTCTCACCTAAACAAAAGCCTGGAAACTATTTTCTGCGTTCCTCAAAATCGACAGTTGAGATCCGATTTTGAAAATCAATTTGACTTTAACCGTTTTAGAAAAATGACATTTTTCGATCAAACAGATCGACAGAATGCTTCGAATTTCCTTAATAAATGTCCAATTCCCCAAAGGGTATCTAACTTTAAGAAACCGGATTATATTCCATATCGTTGGGTCGGTTTCATAGACTCAAATGGGAATTTTCTCACTGGAGAAACACAAGCCAATACCGGGGATCTGCTAATGTTGAAAAATGGAAGTCTGGTTCCAGCAGAAGCAAAAAGCACTGGTAGTCTGTTGTTTTTACATAAATAAAAACAATTAAAGAAAATTCTCCCTTCCGATTTACAAATAAATAAAATCTGTTAAAATACAGAAATAATTTGTAACCGGAGGGTGAAGTGACGGGGTGGATGGTTAAGGTCCTTCTGCCCTGATCACTGTCAGGATCTTCTGCGAAAACCTGAATAACAAACGGCAGGTTGACCGATCGGGGCACATGTATCCGTGATTAAAACGTTTAATGGCATTGGTTATACGGGAAGTCACTTGTAAATAAAATCCTCGAATGCAGAAACCTGTTTGTCAAATTGACTTATAAGGTGAAACTTAAACTGTTTTTTGAGTGTAGTTTTCAAAACCAAAGCAAATCGGAAAGTTTGATAATTTCCAGATATTCCCATGTGGTGTGTGGAAGGATTGGATATTCTTCTACATTTATATTTTTCTTGAATCGGTTTCCCGATTTTTATCATCCAAACACTTTAATCAACTAAAATGAATATTCAGTGCGCTCAGTGCGGTCGCTTCATTGAAACCGAGTCGGATGCAAACACTCCGATTTCATTCTGTCCTTTTTGTGGAAATCGCCTGAATACGGCAGCCCTGCCTGAAGAAAATCAGGTCGAAGAGACTGTGGATATTACAGAGAAATCCTCCGAATCTGAAATGGAAGTCTGTGACACTAATGAGGAAATAGTACATCAAGAAACGTCCTTTCCAAAGGAAGAACCTGCAGTCGCAGTCCCGACACCAGAGATTCCATTCACGAATCCACAAATCAGAGGTAATTCTCATCCATCCGTCTCGCAAGTTTTTTCCGCCGGAGTTAATTGGCTTAAAAGTCAAAAGGAAAGATTGGAGACTTTTCGAAAAGAACGTGCTCGCCAGAATAATTCTTCTGAAAATTCCGCAACAGAAGTCCCAGTTGTTACAGATACAAGCCAGGAAAACCAATTTGTGATTCCCACTCCTCCGTTGCCAGGAAGTGCCCCTGCACAGGAAATTCTTGATCCGGAACAACCCATTCCCTCACCGCCGCTTCCGCAGAATTCAGGAACAGGATACAATTATGATGCCAAACAGATCATCCCCTCACCACCCCTGCCAGGTCAAAAACCTTCCATAAATCCTCTTGAAAAATTCAAGGTCATCGCAAAAAAAATTACAGAGATTTGCGGCAAAGTGTTTAATTCCGTAAAGAAGATCCCGCTTCGCAGAACTTTAGTTTCGGTCGGCAATGGCTTTACGAGCATTTGCGGGCGTTTACGAAAAATCAAAACTCCGCGAATCCCATTTCGTAAAATAAATTATAGCCGACTGATTCTTCTCGCTTGCGGAATCGTCAGTCTGTTGTTGGGAATTCGATTTTTGGCTAGTTGGAATAGCCCGCAAATTCAGGTAGGTTGCATTCTTTTAACTATCGGCCTGATTTGGCTCTTTTTCAGAAATCCGACATCACACCGTTTTTCGCGGTTTACTGCGATATTTTGTTTTCTCAGTACGTTAGTTGCGGGTACAGCACTTGCTTGGTGTACCACGATTTCCCCTAAAATTAATTTTTCATGGGTTTTGTGGAATGGTTTCAGGATTGCCGTTCTGTTTCTCGCGGGAATAGCCCTTTTCATTACGACTTTCAACCGTTCTTTCTGGAAGCTTCCAGCTAATGAGTCGAAACCCAAACCCCAAAAAACAAGGAAAGCAAAAGTATCTGGTCCGCCAATCAAGACATCAAAACTTGTTCGTCCTTCTAAAGCCTGGGCTGAAGACAACCAATCCCCAGCTGTTCCCAAGATTTTACCTGTCCCCAATTCCGGGGAAAAAGTGTCCTCAATGAGAAAATTGGAACAGCCTGTAACCCGGCTATTAATTCTCCTCGTGTTCCTGGAACTCGGCTGGCTTGGTTGGGGAATGTACAAAGCTTGGAACACACAAAAAATATGCGATCGCTTTGCAGAAAAAGGTATTGCGCCGGCTCAATATTGGAGCGCTTCAATATGTCTGAATGAACTCAATCCCCATCAGGAATTTGAGCGTGGCATGGAACTTTTGGAAGCATCTGCACATCAGCATTATGCCCCTGCGAATGAACGGTTTGCTCAAATATTGTTTGACAATGGTTCCCGTTCCAGTGAGGTTTTTGAAAATTGGAAAATCGCTGCCGAGTGTGGCAGAAGAGACTCCATGAAGTCCCTGGCTCTCTGCTATGCAAATGGTTGGGGAACAGACCGGGATGAAAACGAGATGGTTTTCTGGCTTCAGAAAGCAGCCAATCTGGGGCAGGCAGAAGCCCAATATCATCTCGCGATGGCATACTGGGACGGCAAAGGAACCGTCCAGAACGACCAACAGGCTATTTATTGGCTCAATTCCTCCGCGAGTCATAAAAATCCAGATGCGCTTTACTTTCTTGGGAAAATCACTTTTGAAGGAGAGCGAGTAACTCCATTCCAGGCTCAAGGGGTGGAATATCTCCTTCTCGCCTCCACACTTGGAAATGAGAAAGCCTCTGAATTCCTGAAAAACTTCTTTTGCGAGAAAAACGGAATGGAAATCTGCCCAGAACCAGGGTTGGACTGGCTTATTACGTGTTCTGACTCAGAGGAAAATGATTGGGCTGTCGAACGTCTTAATCTATATTTTAGTCAAGAAAAAGGACTCGAGAAGCATCCTGTAAAAGGGTTTAAATGGATTGAAAAACAGGCAAAATATGAAAATCCTGTGGCGGCTATGTTATTGGCGCATTGTTACCTGAATGGAGATTTGGTCGACCAAAATGAGGAACAAGGAATTGTATGGCTCACCAAATCAGCCGAGTCAAACCTTCTGGTAGCTCAAAAGGAACTGGCCGATGACTATTATCAGGGAATTCATACCCAAAAGAATCTTGAAACGGCTTATCTGTGGTACAATCGAGCTATGAAACAAAACGATCTGGACTCCCAGTTCTCAGTGGCAAACTGCAAATACTGCGGCCGTGGAACCATTCAGGACCAGCCGGAGGGAATCGACCACTGGGTAGATGCTGCCAGGCAAGGTCATGAACCATCCCGAGAGAAACTGAATGAAATCTTTATCAATGAAGATGGTCTGGTTAATTTGCAGGACCAAGGGATCTCTTGGCTTCAGCAGGAAGAAAAAAACGGGAATATCGACGCGAAACGCAAGCTCGAACAGTTTTACCAGGAGAATCAGACCACACCTGAAGCCTTGGCTTTCTTTGAGAAAAAAGCCAGAGAGGGAGATGTAGATGCTCAGCTTAAAATTGGAAGAATATATCTATATGGACTTGGAACGAAACAGGATGTTTCCCTGGGGTTTGGCTGGTTGAAGAAAGCGTATCTTCAGGGCAAATCAGAAGCTGGTGTTGTTTTAGACGAATTCTGTTTCCAGCAGGATTCGAACAGCCCATTCCTCAATGAAGCGATTGCCTGGCTGGAAAAACGGGCAGAGGATGGAAACGTTCGAGCACAACTGCGAGTTGGAGAAATTTGCCTTGAAAAGGGAACACAGCAATATATCGCCAAGGGATTTAAGTGGCTGCAAAAAGCGGAAGACAATATACAGGCAGAACCTGAGGATCAAGCAAAAGCGGTTCAAATTCTGGATAATTTCTCGTTTCGGCAGGAATCAAACCGAAAATTTCCCGAGGAAACCATTGCGTGGCTGGAAAAACGTGCTGACGATGGATACGTTCGGGCGCAGCTTCAGGTTGGAAAGATTTATCTGGAGGGAAAAGTTGTTCCCAAAGACTCCCGAAAAGCCACTTCTTTTTTGAAAGACGCTGCTGACGAAAATTCCGAGGCAATTTTATTGTTGGACGAGTATTTTGTTGAAAACGATACTCTTCCTGAACCGGCTCAAGAGGGGATCGGTTGGTTGGAACGGCGCTCAAATGAGGGCAGCGAAACCGCTCAACTAAAACTGGCGAATTATTATCTACAGGGAACCTATGTTCAGAAAAACCCATCCAAAGCAATCATACACCTTGAAAAAGCCGCCAAACAAAAAAATCCGGAAGCTCTTTTACTGCTTGGAGAATGTTATCAGCAAGGTCTTGGAACGTCGAAAAATCTTTCCAAAGCCTTCGAATGTTTTCAAGAGTCCGCCACTGGTGGAAATGTTGAGGCCCAATGTCAGGCGGCTCATTGCTGTAAAGAAGGGATTGGAACATCAAAAGATCTAACCGCGGCCGCTTCTTATTGGAAGTCTGCCTCGGAAGCGGGTAATTGCGAAGCTCTTTACGAATATGGAAAATGCTGCTCGACTGGTGAGGGTACTGCACAAAATCTTGGCAAGGCTGCCAGATGTTTTTCCAAAGCAGCTGCTCAAGGGCATTGCGAAGCACAGCTTGAATACGGAAAATGCTGTTTGTATGGCCAGGGAATGGCGGTAAATCCTTCAGAAGGAGTTCAAAATATCGCTGCCGCTGCGGCCCAGGGAAATGACGAAGCGTTAGCCATTTACGGCGAATGCTGCATACTCGGAAAAGGAACTGTACAGAATCGGTCCCTTGGTCTTCAGAAACTTTTGACCGCTGAAAAGAATGGTTGGAAACCAGCCGGAGAATCATTAAAGAAGTTCCTTTTGAATGGGGAAAATACGGATTCTGACCTGCAGAAATCTGAAATTCGCGTTTGGATCGAAAAGCAGGCGGACGATGGTGATTCCTCCGCTCGACTATTGATTGGAAAAGCAATGTATGAAGGAAATGGGTGGAAAAAGGACCGTAAGAAAGCAGTTGCTTTACTCGAAGATGTGTCAAAAGACGGTAATAAAGAAGCTGAATCAATCCTTATAAAATGGTTTTTGGAAGACAAGGATCTCAAGCCAAGCGATGGTCCCATACTGCGTCGAATTAAGGAATTGGCTGATGATGAAAATCCGGACGCACTGGTTTATCTCGGAAAATGCAATCTTTACGCTTGGGGAATGGAAGAAAACCTGACCCAGGCATTCGCTTTGTTCCAAAAAGCCGCCATTCTTGGAAACGCTGACGGTCAATACTGGCTTGGCCGTTGCTATGAATTCGGGTATGGAACAAAGAAAAGCCCCTCTGAAAGTAACGCGTGGTATAAAAAAGCCTCACTGCAAGGGCATGCCAAAGCAAAAGAAAGACTGGTAGAACCTAAAAATTAACTGGTCAAGTGCAAGCGAAAAGTAGACAGCTGAGTGCAAGCGAAAAGTAGACACCCG